>Ga0210405_10000132_pt1 | contig 102632 bp, 90 predicted proteins | sample IncBWH11MmetaG_FD_155492 | JGI IMG/M metagenome (GOLD analysis project Ga0210405, IMG submission 155492) | Forest soil microbial communities from Barre Woods Harvard Forest LTER site, Petersham, Massachusetts, United States - Inc-BW-H-11-M | ecosystem: Environmental > Terrestrial > Soil >... | reverse complement strand
GTTAGCTCAGCTGGTAGAGCAAGTGACTCTTAATCACTGGGTCGCAGGTTCGATCCCTGCACGGTGCAGTTAATATAAACTTATCATAAACAACGACTTATGCGTCACAATCCTCGAACATTGATGTCTATGGCCTGCTTCCGGGATTTCATTAACTGCGACCACATTCGGATGACGAAAACCGTTATGGCGAAGCAAGTTCACGTAAAACAGGATTGATATGTTGGTTCACGGAGCTAATTAGGTCTGTCCAAGGTACGATGCCGAGATTCTTTGTCGCCCGAAAGCCTTTTACCAAAGCAGCAGCGTGGCCGGAAATCAGGGCAGCATCATGCGCGATCGGCTAGGCCTAGGTCGGGTAGCACGAGACTGCTAGTGTTGATTTAGCTTTTGCTCGATCTTCGGAATCTCCTCGGTCTTTTTCTGCAGGGCATTCTCCTCGAGGCGCAGGAGCAAAGTCCCATAGGCGACTTTTGCCTGCACTTCAGAGGTAGTCGTAATCAGTTCCTCAATATCCCTTGGCGTGAGATTTCCGTCCGGTGATCGCCGAGCAATGGCGCGGGCCACTTCCATGCGGGCCCCCATTTCGGACATTTGTTCCATGATGATGGCAATGTCCTCGTAAATGTAAACGTAGTAATGCAATTCATCGTGCGCCATCAGGCCGAGCGATCCGTTCTGCTTTACAGCCTGCCATGTCGCGTCTTTCGGCCAGTAAAAGTTACCTAATCCGTAGACCAACTTCGAGCCGATTGGCGCGGGCGATTGTGACGCTGCCGATGCTTGCACAGCCCGCAGCAGCGCCATGTCCGCGTCGAGCTCAGCCATGACCTTTCGCGTCGCTTCGAGATTTATGCCTACGACGCGACGATTGCTTTCGAGCTCGTCTGCTAATTCACGCCGGGCTTCCTGTAGTTGGTGACGATGATGAAAATATACGACCGTCTGTTCGAGACCGATTGCCATCAGCAGTCCGATCGTGATAGCCGCGATGTGGATGAAGAACTGTGTCCAACTATGAACCTTCTCGTGCGGTGGATGGACTTCTATCATCGGGTCATAGGCCTAACGAGGATTCGGCCCAATAATTGCGCCTTTAAAGACATATTTTTTGGATCTAATGCGCTTGAATCTGACTTTGGCGGGATCAAAATCGGCGTCGCGCCCAAGATTTTACCCGGTGCGGGGAGACTGAACAACCGGAAACGGGGTGCAGGCCAGTCAGATGGGCTCGGCTCTCACCTGCACTCGCGCTTCCCGAAAGCACGGGCGGCGGCTACATAAGGGGGTTGAAACGAATCGACTGGATACGCGCGCCTCGCATACCAAAGAAGTATGATGCCTTGCTTACGAAGTATTGGCTAGATAGGGCCGGGAGGCGTAATTACATCAATCTATGGGGGTAAAATAATGAACTGGAAAAAACTTCTCTTAATTGCATTGGCGGCCGGGGGATTCGCTTTTGTTCCTGTGCAGCGTTCTAATGCTCAGGTTTCGGTCGGAGTTGGGTTTGGATCGCCGGGTGGGTACGGCTATGGCTACCCGGGTTATGGATATGGGAATTATCCGTATGGGTATTATCGACCGTATCCATACTACGGCAACGGCTACTATGGGGGGCCTTCATCCTACTGGTCCGGCGGGCATCGAGTCTATTACGGCCACCGTCGTCATTACTACCGCCGTCGGTACTAAGTTCACGTAGGATAATAAAATATTGAGTCGCGCCGCTCCGCGCGCTCGTCGCCCGTATAGCTCTGCCCCGCTGAATCTCGGTTGCTAGTTTGCCAGGGTTGCACGGCTTCCCTTTTCTCCTGTTTCCCGACGCCACAGGAGCCCGATCAAAGTGGGTCAGCGGAACGATAGAATACGGAACACGTGCCCTTTCGGCCGGCCAGCTTTTTATTCCGCGCAAGTCATCTCTCGCGGCTGGCCGAAAGTTGCGTCCAGTGGCACACGACCGTAAGTAATACGCGGGGGGGTGACGCATGCGCCGCACAATTTGTTTCGCGCTTTTCGGACTGCTCGTTTCGAATGGAGCGGCCTTCCCGCAAGCACGCGCCGGGCCGCGGCCATTGGCACGACCACCGGGAAGAGTGATTGTCGTGCATCGGTTCGCAGCGCGACCGGGCGGATTCTTTCGATACGGCATCCTCGCTCCGTTTCCGTATCCTGTGTGGAATTTCATCGCGTCAGTGCCAACGTACGAGTTCGCGCCAGTGCCAACGTACGCGTTCGACCTCACCGGCTCGGCGAGCCACCCGCAGTTGGTGTTCAAGGACGGCACGACGTACATGGTGACGGACTACTGGCGCGTCGACGATCAGCTCCACTTCATCACGATCGAAGAAGGCGGAACGAAGTCCGTGCCGCACACCGTGCCGTTCGGTGACCTCGATGTGCAAAGGACAACTGACGCGGATGCAGCGCAGGGGTTTCGGTTCCTTGTAAGAGACGAACCGATCGAGCAATGGCTCCAGCACCACGCGCAGCACACACCCGGTCGAGTCCGGCAAGCTCAATAGATTGGGAATCAACTGTGGGGGCAACTATCGAGGGAAAAACTTGTCCAATGAGGATATTCGGATAGCAAAACGGGCTGTCCGCTCTGTGACAACGGATTTTGAGCCAATCTCACAGGTAATCGCGTCCATTCACACCGAATTGGCAAAGTTATATTCCCAGAAAGTGATCCCCATGGTGTGCCCCGCCGATCTCGGGTGGATGAAAGTTCGATCCACCAGGCCTTTCTCGTCAGAGGGAGTGGAATAAAGGGGGGCCCGCGTCGGTTGTATTAAACGAATGCAAGAATGTATGAACGAAATGGAACTCCTGGACGCTACAACCGTCTCGGGGCTGCCCAAAGATAGATTCGACGAAATAACTGTAAACTAGTGTCTAGAAACACATTAATTTTATGAATTACAAAAAACTTATCGCAATGGCGGTTGCTCTTACAATTTCCGCTCTTGTTGGCTCAACTGTAATGGCGCGCGGCGGAGGAGGAGGCGGAGGACATGGCGGGGGCTTTGGTGGAGGGGGCGCACACTTCGGTGGCGGTGGCTTTCATGGGGGCAGCTTTAGTAGCGGCGGTGGCTTCCGCGGCGGCGGTTTTCGCGGCGGTGCCTTCCGCGGCGATGGCTTTCGCGGCGGTGGCTTTCGCGGCCGTGGGTTTCGCGGCGATCGGTTCGCCTTCTTTGGCGGGTTTGACGATCCCTTCTTTTACTATCCCTATGGCTACTATTCCTACGGGTACTATCCTTACGGGTACTATCCCTATGGCTATTACCCTTACGGGTACGGTTACGGGTACGGTTACGGGTACGGTTATGGATACGGTGGCTTCCGTGGCGGTGGCTTCCGTGGCGGTGGCTTCCGTGGCGGTGGCTTTCGCGGCGGTGGCTTTCGCGGCGGTCGGTGATCCGTACAATCAACCTGTTTAGCAAGGCAGTGCCGGATACACCGACCAGTTGGTTGGACAAATTCAGCTGCGTCAGGCTTTGCACTGCCCTTCCGCATTTGCTCGAAGTGCCGGCAGGATTAAACCCTGCCGACCTGCGTACGATCCGATGCGTGCCGTTCGGTGACCTCGATGTGCAAAGGACAACTGACGCGGATGCAGGGCAGGGGTTTCGGTTCCTTGTAAGAGACGAACCGATCGAGCAATGGCTCCAGCACCACGCGCAGCACACACCCGGTCGAGTCCAGCAAGCTCAATAGAGATTGGGAATCAACTGTAGGGGCAGGTTTGAATTTGCTGCCCCTGCTCGGTTCATTGTGGCCGTTAGCATTCCGGCAAGAACCAGCATTCATTTGGATTCGGAATTTATGGCGATTCGATCATTTCTTCCAAGCTCCAAACGTGATCGGAAATGCCTGCTTCCATCGCTGGCCTAACGCGGAGCGACTGCTGAATGCTAAAACACGAAATTCGGTTCCGCGAAACTATTGGGATCGGGTTGTGGGCGTGCACGAATTCGACCGGAGCGTGACCGAGCGATGCAAGCCGTTCCTTTTGGGCGACTACCTCCGGGCAAGCCTGGAACACCACCGTGCAAGTCTGGACAGTTGAAAAAGGATTTGGGATTGGACGTTTGTTCCGCAAGACATGCTGCGCGGCTAATAAAGTCCTTTTTCATTGTTCTGGTAACTGTGCCAGTGTGCGTGAATTCGGCGGGACAACCCGCACGGTCATGAAGAGCGGATTTCGCCTCGCCCAAGAAAGTGCCTCTCGCTTCGTTTCAAAAAACCGATCAATCACTACTGCGTTTCGCTCGTAAACGGTGCGGCCCGAAATTCGCGCCGCTTTGCGATTTCTCACCGCGGGGCCGCTGTCAACTGCCGCCGAATTAGTGCCATCGGGAAAAATCACGCTGCTGCCATAAGGAATGTGCCGTGTGTCGACCGAGCAATCTCCGGTTTGTAGTCGCCGTCCGGTCGATTGACAATGGTTGGAACCGGAATCGCCGCGGGCCCAGTAAACCGTAACACGCGCCAGCAATGGCTGCTCGCCCGCGAAGGTGACTGGCACTACCAGTAGAGCAAGTGCAATGGTTATGACGAGCCGTTTCATAATCATCTCCGATCTTTCCGCGTGCAGGAAGTCGAAAACCGAAGCCTCAGGGTGTTTTATGATTGGCGTATTCATATTTTACCTTTCTAGAATTAGTTAAAGCCATCTCGGTGCATCGCGCTCACCGCTTATTGTCAGAGTCGACCCTGATCTTGTGCACGTTGAGGAAGAGGCCGATGGAACACGTGCCTGAGCACGAGCAATTGCGCGGTCGTGACGAATCGTCACCTTACAGCCCTGACGCCCTGCCTAATGAAATCAGAGACGCGCTCGTACTCCCTTGATGGAAGCTGGCGCACACAGGATGCCATGGGCAAGTCACAACGCGGCTTGCGAGGACTCCGGCTTAGGAAAACGATTTAGCCGCTTGCCTGAGCAAAAACGCCAAGGGACATTTCCGGACGCTTCGGACGCGTTTTAACCAGTCTGCTCCATAGGTTCAAGTCCTATGCGGTGCAAAGTTTCGAGATCTAGAGATTGGCTAATCGCATTCGCAAACGATCCGAAAACCAAGATCGTTGCACGAAAAACTGGGGACGTTTGAACCGCGCACCGTCGTCCGCAGACTGCTGAAGCGCGATTTCCAACTTCCTCCGCGATAAACACGCTTGGCGCCGATGGTCGGTCCTCGCGGATTTATCTTCGGGCCCTGACGATACGGTTCGTAATAATCGAGACACCATTCCCAGACGTTCCCGGCCATGTCTTCGATTCCAAATGGGCTTGCGCCGAGCGGAAATGCGCCAACCGGTGAACTCTCAGCGTAGCCACAATCGATTTCATGATCGCTCCAGGCAAACACCGTATTTTTGTCGGCAAAGTTCGCGAGGTCGCCACGGCCGTTTTGATTTCCCCAAGGAAATTTTCGGCCGTCACTGCCCTTGGCGGCGTATTCCCACTCGGCTTCCGTCGGCAATCGGTACTTGCGACGCTCGCGCGTGCTCAGCCAATTGCAGAACTTGATCGCATCCAGACTGCTGACGTAGACAACCGGATGTTGATTCCCCGCTCCGGGAGCGCGCTTGCCAGCGTGAGCACGATCGAACTGTTCATAGTCCGCGTTAGTAATCAGATACCGTGATATATAGAAACGACTGACTGTGATATGCGCAGCCGGCCGCTCGTTTGGCGTCGTGTCTTCGTCCATGCATCCCATTGTGAATTCGGCTGACGGAACAAAGATCATCATTCCGCCGAGCGAGTTTGTGAAATTGTTGTAGCGGGCGCGCTCCAAATCGGCGTTGCATTCGAATTTCGCGGGCGAAGGTTTTTCCTGAACAGCCGCTGGGGCCGTGACTTTGACTTCACTCTTGGAACCCGGCTTCGGCGACGCTGCGAACTCTTTCTCGTCCGTCTCCTCCAAATAAAGATCGACAAGGTCCTCCGCCTCGCCGGGATCGAGTCCGAGGTTTTCGGCCATATCGATGAACGTATCGCGTTTATCATCGCTCATGCTCATGCTGTCGAGGTTACTCAGGCGAAGCATATGCAAGAATTCTTCCTGCGGGTTCGCGGAGGCGGACTTTACGGGAAGTTCCGCCAAGTACTCTGACGTTGACAGCGGGGCTGCGCGCTTGGCGCCTTTTTCCTGAAGGGCATCTTCGATTAGCGCGACGATTTCTGGGTCGGTCAAGGCCCGCTCGGTTCCAAATCGTATCAAATTCTTTTCTTCCTCGGCGGTGAGCACGCCGCCGCCCAGCGCAAACTCTAGATGCTTTTGCAGTTCAGCCACTGCCGCTTCGTGTTGCTGCGCGGCCAGCTGCTCGTCGAGAAATTTCCGGCGTTCCGGATCGAGAAGTTCCAGGCGCGCTTCGGTGAGGAAGCGCGATGATTCTTCCAAGCCGGACCAAAGCATCTGGGCCAACGGATTGCTTGGTTGATTCTTGAGCGGCAATTTTTTCTGCCACCAGCGCATCAGCTCCCGGCAATGCTCTTCGATCACCTCGTTGCTCGGGTTTGCATAGGGATCGAGGCAGAGCCGGTCATAAAAATTCGGCGACCGATAGTTATTCCATCCCTGCCACTTTCGCGGGTCATCGGGGAGCGGAAGCGGAAAACTGATGTCGCACTTCGTCATCGCCTAACTGACGGTGAGCTCGCCCAAGGCTGAAGCTGCTTTATCGATGTCCTTCGGATCCAGTCCCGTGTTCCGGTCGATCGTGACCTGCGCGTTGTTGCCCGCAGCTTCGACCTGAACCTCCAGCACCTGATTGGCATTGTATTGATAGGTTAGTCTCACCGGCGAGCCTTTCGGCAGATAAGGCGGCAGCTGAATGTCGCAAACGCCGAGCGAAGTGCATTCCGCCGGGATACTGCTCTCGCCTTCCACAATCTTGACAACAGCGCGCTGCATGTTCGCGTCGGCGGTTCCGAATGAATTTTTTATGACCGCCGGAATCGGCGTCATTTTGCGAATCATCGGAAAAACGTATTCGTGAAGATGTTTCTCATCCCAAAGGACGACGCCAAGCGTGTGAGAAGTAATGTCGGTAACTTCGATCAATCCGCCATCGAGCCCCGAAAATTGCTGGCGAACGGTGTCGCTGATAATTCTATCACCGGAAGTATCTTCCTCGTTTAGCATCGACAGCATGCCCTGGAGCGCCGCGCCGCGCGCCACCACTTCGTCCGGATTCAACTGATCAACGAGCGGCACCGAAGAGAAACTCGAAATCATTGCGCGGATCATTGGCATCCGCGTCATTCCGCCGGCCAAAAGTACCTTGTCGATCTTGTCCCACTTCAACTTCGCTTCCTGCATTACCATTTCACAGATGGTTTTGCATTTCTCGACGAGGTGCCGGGTCCTGTTTTCAAATTCCTTCCGGGTCAACGTCAGCTTCACGCTTTTGCCGCCATGATGGTAAACGATCGTCGTACTGTTACGGCTGGAGAGTTGGATCTTTGCGGACAAGGCGCGGTTGTGAAGGTCCTGATAGCTGTGCAGGTCGAGCAAAGGATTTTCGCCATGCAGCCGGTCAAACTCTTCGGCAATCATGTTCACGATTACGTCGTCCCAGTCTTTTCCGCCAAGGCGATGGTCACCGTTAGTGGCGATCATCTCGATCTTGTGATCGACGATGCGCATGATAGTGACGTCGAACGTGCCGCCGCCGAGGTCGAAAACGAAAACGGTCTGGTTCTCATCGAGCTTATCGAGGCCATAGGCAAGCGCGGCGGCAGTTGGCTCGTTGATAATCTGAAGAACGTTCAAGCCGGCGAGTTGACCAGCCGTGATGGTGGCGGTGCGCTCCGCATCGTTGAAATAAGCAGGAACGGTGATGACCGCGTCGGTGACCGGTTGTTCGAGATACTTTTCCGCGTCGCCTATTAGTTTCTTGATGATCACGGCCGACAGTTCTTCGGCGGAATAGACTTTGGAGTTGAATTCGCGGTGAAATTGCTCCTTCGGTTTACCGATTTCCCGTTTCACGAAATCGGCAATTTTCTCCGGCTCGGCGACCGCATTGTTCTTGGCCACGGTACCGACAATCACGTTGCTGCCGTCGAAGAAAATTACCGACGGCGTAATCCGTTCCGTTTCCGTGTTCGGAATGATTTGAGGTTTCCCGTAATTATCGATGTGGGCGATGGCTGAGAACGTGGTGCCGAGATCGATTCCAACTACTTTGCGTGCGCTCATGACTAAATTGGCAAATGCCTTGGGTTAGAAGGAGCATTGCTAGTGCAGTTTTCGTGCCCCAGAATGGGCCGAAATTTTCACGAGCCCCGCGGCCAAATCGCCAGGCGGCGGGCCGGGTTCAGCCGAAGCGCTTGGCGATCACTTCCTCTGGCCGAATCAGCTTGCCGCGCCAGACGAACCCGCGCTTCACTCGCATGACTATCGCGCCATCCTCTTCGGGAAAATCCGCCGGTTCGTAATTAAGCACGCGGTGGCAGGCACGATCCACCCGTTCTCGGGCTTCAATCTCACGAACGTCGAAACGGTGAAGGATTTCGACCAGCGAATGGATGGCGTTCTCGAGATTGTCGCGCCATTGAGACACACTACTGTGCTTGCCTTTCTCCTGCGCCGCGGTCGAAAGCTGTTCACACAATCCGTTGAGATGATCATAGAGATAAACCAAATCGTGGATGAACGGTTTCTGAAGTGATTCGTGCAGAAAATTATCGCGGTACTTAAGCAACTCCGCGTGCAGCGAATCGAACAGCTGCTGATTCACGCTCTCGGTGTTGCGAATTGACGCCAATTGTTTGTCGATCTCGCCTGCAAATCGTTCGAACTGGCTCAGCAGAGATTTCTCCAAGGCCTGAATGCTGGCCGCCAGACCGGCGCCGTTTGCAGTCTGCGGATCGTCGACGATCAACGGTGGCATGGGCAGCGTCTTTTCGGCCTCAGCGCTTAGCTGCTGCATCGCGGCTGTAAATTCCTCTTCGGTATGGCCCGCTTTGGTCATTCTGTTTTCTCCGAGCCAAAATATTTCAGGATCGCGTCGACTAATCCGCCGATATCGTGACACCGCGCTTCGACGTCGACTTTCAATCCCTTGTCTCGCGCAGTCTTGGACGTAATCGGGCCGATGCTCGCGACCCGCATTCCTTTTGGCCAGGGCAGAGCAAGTTCGAGAAAATTTTCGACCGTCGATGAGCTCGTGAACGTGATCAAATCAGCCCCCTCGTCCAAAAAACGATCGCGCGCGCCGGTAACATCGCGCGTTTCCGGAACCGTCCGATATGCAGATGCTTCATCGACAATCGCTCCCAGCTTCGACAATTCCTTCGGTAGCACGTCCCGCGCCTTTTCTGCGCGCGCCAGGAGGATTCGCAAGTTTTCCACCCCGCCCTGCTTTTGAAACTCCTTTACCACGGACTCCGCCACAAATTCTTCCGGCTGAAGATCGACATGTAAGCGAAAGTCTCGGACGCGCTGGGCCGTGGCTGGTCCAATCGCGGCAATCTTGGCGCCACCGATCTCACGGGCGTCGTCATACAGTTTGAAAAACATTTCGAAGAACGCCTCGACGCCGTTTGGACTCGTAAACACGATCCAGTCGTAAATGTGCGCGTCCTGGACCAGTTCGCCGAACTCGCGCAGGTCGGTCGGCGGCTCTATCCGGATCGTCGGCAATTCGATCACGTCGGCGCCAAGCGCGCGCAGTCGACTGGTGAGAGCGCCGGCTTGCTTCCGTGTCCGAGTAACGACAATCCGTTTCCCGGACAGCGGCCGGTGTTCGTACCAACTTAGATCTTTGCGCAACAAGACCACGTCGCCGAAAACAGCGATTGCCGGCGCTTCGAATCCCGATTCGATGACACGCCGGGCGATATTTTCGAGGGTTCCGGTTAGCGTTTGCTGACGGCCGGTCGTCGCCCAACGCACCAACGCCACCGGGAGGTCGGGCCGCACGCCTTTGGCCAACATCTCCCTAGTGATTGGCTCGATTCTCTCGACGCCCATCAGCATGACCTGGGTGCCGCCTAACCTGGCCAGCGCTGCATAATCAATAGCGCTCTCTAACTTAGAAGGGTCTTGGTGGCCCGTAAAAAATGTCAGGTGCGAATTGTCGGCCCGATGCGTGACCGGAATTCCGGCATAAGCCGGACCCGCGATTGCCGAGGTGATTCCCGGAACGATCTCAAATGCAATGCCGGCATTAACAATTGCCTTGGCCTCTTCCGCTCCGCGACCGAAAACGAACGGATCACCGCCTTTGAGACGCACAACCTTTTTTCCTTCACTCGCCTTTTCAATGATGAGTTTGTTGATTTCTTCCTGGTTTAGGGCGTGCTTGCCCGCTTTCTTGCCGGCATAAATGATTTCGGCATCCTCACGAGCCCAGCCGAGCATTTCCGGATTCGCCAGATGATCGTAAACGATCACGTCCGCCTGCTCGATGCACTCCTTTGCCCGAAGCGTAACCAGTCCGAGATCGCCTGGCCCGGCGCCGACGAGATACACTTTTCCAGCGCCCTTCTCCTTCTTATCGATCCTAGGCTCCATTGATCTGTTTGAGTAGTTGACCGGCTAGTTTTTCGGCATCCTCGCTCGGGCCTTCAACAAAACCTTGTCGAGGGACTGTTGCGCCAAGCTCGAAAATTTGCCCATTAATCTTCATGGTGCCGTCGTGCACTGCTGCCAATACGCCAACCGGCTGATTGCAATCGGCGTGCAGTAATCGCAAAAATTCGCGTTCAGCGCGCAAACTTAGCCGCGTGTCGAAATCACTGATCCCTTCGAGCATTTCACGCAATTGTTCGTTGTCAGATCGAATTTGCATCGCGATCACGCCCTGTCCGCCGGCCGGAACAAAAATCTCCTGCGGAAGTGTCGCGGTAGAAAATTTAGTGCCTTCGAAATTAATTCCGTGCTCGACCGGATTGAGGCCGAGGCGTTGTAACCCGGCGCTGGCAAGTACGATCCCGTGCCACTGACCGGTCCCGAGTTTGCGCAATCGAGTCGGAACATTGCCGTGGAGATCGACAATTTCGAGATCCGGCCGTTTCCATCGCAGTTGATATTGGCGCCGCACGCTACCGGTCGCCACAATTCCATCTCCAGGAAGCGAATCCAAGTCACATTGACTTGTCGCCACCAGCACGTCATCGACTGTCGCCCGCGGCAAGACCCCTGCGATCTCGGTTCCCGGCGCCAACGAGCTCGGCAAGTCCTTCGCGCTGTGCACCGCCAGATCGATCTTCTTTTCGATTAACTCCCGCTCAATTGCTCCGGTAAACAATCCCTTTCGCCCGGCGCGAATATCCTCAATGGCCGTTTTCTTATCATCCCCGCGGGTCTTGATGATCTTCATTTCGCACTTTAGATCGGCCCAACGGGCCTCGAGTGCTTGCAGAACCTGCTCCGTTTGAATTACCGCGAGCTGGCTTCCGCGAGTGCCGACAGCAATTTTGATCCGGCGTGGACGCTTCATCTTAAATTTCTAGCGGCGCTCTATGAGCGTCGAAATATCTTCGCTTTGCCGCATCGGCGGTCATAGGCGACCGCCGCTACATCTCCGACGGCCGCAGCGAGCTTTCGCCGACCGACGGATGTTCCAACTGTTGCGGCGCGCGACTGAGGCCACGCGCGATTGATTCATCAAACTCGGCGACGTGTTGGGCGATAATTCGCTCGGCAACAGCAACCTGCTCGCGACGCATCGCCAGCGATTGCTCGGCAATCGATTGAAGCGAATCGATATCGTAAAGATAAACGCTGTCGAGCGCGTTCACGTTGGCGTCGACGTTGCGCGGGACAGCAATGTCGATGATGAAAAGCGGCCGGTCGATTCGTTGGTGCAACAATGGTTCGAGTTCGCCCCGGGAAAGCAACGGTAAATCGGACGATGTTGACGTGACCAGAATATCGATTTCTCGACATTGATTTAACCAACTGTGAAACGGAACTGCGCGCGCTGCGATTGAGTGTGCAAGATTATCGGCGCGCTCCCCTGAACGATTGCTGACGCGAAGATCGGTCACGCCCCGCGAAACCAGCGCGCGTGCCGTTTTCTCACTAGTTTCGCCGGCGCCGAGCACTAGAACTTTGCAGTCACGGAGGTTGCCGAAGATTTTGTGAGCGAGATCGACCGCCACTGAACCGACCGAGACTGCGCCGCGCGTGATCTGGGTTTGGGTGCGAACATGTTTGGCAACCCGGAAAGCCCGCTGAAACAAGCGGTGCAAGTATCGGCCGGCAGCGCCACTCGCGCGCGCAGCTTCGTAAGCCTTCTTCGCCTGCCCGAGAATTTCGGTTTCGCCGATAACCATCGAATCGATGCCGCTCGCTACGCGAAACAAATGGCGAACGCATTGCGTATTTTCATATCGATAAAATGGCGCTGACTCCGGTGAGATGTGGCTGTCGAGCTTGCGATCGAGACAGCGAGCGATGTCTAGTGTCGACGCGGGCGAGTGGGACACGCCGTAAACCTCGACCCGATTGCAGGTAGAAAGCAGCAAAGCTTCGGCGCAACCGGAACTTCGCAAAAGACAATCAATCTCGGCCTTCCCGCCAAAGCGCTCAAGCGTTTCGACATCGGCAGTATGATGACTCAGTCCAACGCAAAAAAGATTCATGGCGTGTGGGTTTGGCCGGTGAAAGTGATTCCCCAAAGAAGCGTCAACGCTGCGCTGAAACCGATGACGCAAAGCGCGGCGACACGCTTGGGCGCAAACCAGTGGAGATACCATCCCTGAAGAATCAGTCCATAAAGAATCCAGACGCCGATCGCGCAAACGATCTGCGCCCACGGCAGTGGTTCGCCAACAAAAAATCCGCTGATCAAGCCGAGCGTGTACAAGCCGAATCCCCACCAGAGCAATCGTGTAATGGCAGCGAAAAGGTCCGTCAGCGGCGGGAGATGATAAAAGATCGAATGGATTTGATGCGTTTTGAGCTGACGCTCCTGCACCAGGTACATCACACCCGCGATGCAAGCCAGGGCGAACGCGCCATATGCGACCAGCGAAATGGAGGCATGAAATTCCAGCCACGAATTCGGCGCTAACTTCACGCGATGAGGATGATCGATTGGCGCCAGCAAGGCCGTAAGGTGGAGCAAGACGACCACCGGCGCGGTGAACGCGCCCATCAGGGAAAGCCGATACGCCGGCCCCACCACCATATAAAAGAGCGTGATCGACCACGCCACGAAGATGATCACCTCAAACAAGTTTGTGATCGGGCAGCGACCGAGCTCGTGACCGCGGACCGAAAGGAACGCCGTCTGGAAGATGAAACCCAGGCCAACAGCGGCGAAGTTGAACCGCATCGGCCGGAAGGTCCCGCCCCGCAGTTCGATAACGGTGTGCGCAATCGCCACCAGAAAACAGCCGGTTGAAGTAATAAGAAAATATCGGTCCACTGGGAGCGTTCTATTTTAGAGGGGCGCCGATTGTTGGCAATACGGTATCCCTCGTCTCGTCATTGACCTGTCACCTGCTCCCGCTAGCATCGTCTGCGTGAATTCCAATGTCCTCGAAAAACTGCGCACCAGCGTCCGCGATGTGCCCGATTTTCCGAAAAAAGGAATAGTCTTTAAAGACATCACGCCCATCCTGAAAGATGGCGGGTTGTTTCGATCATCGATCGACCTGTTTCTCGAGCAATGCCAGGGAAAGAAAATCGACAAGATCGTCGGAATTGATGCGCGCGGTTTTTTGTTTGGATCAGCCGTCGCCTACGAGCTCGGGATCGGCTTTGTTCCGCTACGAAAAAAAGGACGCCTGCCTTACAAAACCGAGAGCGCGAAATATTCGCTCGAATACGGCGAAGCAGAGATGGAACTCCATATCGACGCCATCGTTTCTGGCGAACAAATTGTCTTAATCGACGACCTGCTCGCGACCGGTGGAACTTCGGCTTCCGCCACAACATTGATCAAGAAAGTTGGCGGCGAACTTGTGGCGGCGATTTTTTTGATCGAGCTTGAATTCTTGCACGGTCGCAAAAAACTTGAGCCGACACCGATCGTCTCGTTTCTAAAATATTAGGTAGCGGCGATTGACCTCAATCGCCATGGCGGTTCGGTGAACGGCCGCTACCAACGACCACCTGCACATCGATTTCCTGGTGCGCCAGTTGATCTCGAATCTGGCCAAGCAAATCAATCGCTCGCGCGTCCGGCATGTGCGCACATCGAACTTCAATGCGGGCGCGTTTTTGGGCGAGCTTCGGATCCCACTCGGCAAATTCGCCATCCAGCAGGAATGACACGTAAGTGTTGAACCGTTCCTGCAGTTGAAACAGGCGCTCGTCAGACTCGTTCCACGGCCCGGGCTCGTTCATCACCAGAACTGCTTCATCCGTTTTCGGGTCGTGCGCGATCATGTCGATCATGCGAGTCTGGTCTTTCTTGTTTGGGCGTTCTCTGTTCGCTTCAGCCATTGGATTTGAAAGTTCACTGTTACACGTTGAACGTTCAAGCAATGAAGCGAACAAAGGCCAAGACCGCTTCCCTGACGCTGCTCGGCCGGAACGAAACAGAATTACCGTCGGCTCCGTCGGAAGCGCGCCTCGAAACGTTCCCAAATCCGGCGCGCCGCAATTATCACATTCATTTCGAAACGGATGACTTCACGTGTCTGTGTCCGGTCACAGGCCAGCCGGATTTCGCGAGAATCGAGATCGATTATGTCCCGGACCGTCGTTGCGTCGAAAGCAAATCGCTCAAGTTCTATCTCGCGTCCTACCGCAACGAGCGGGCGTTCAACGAAGCCATCATCAACCGCATTCTAGACGATTTTGTGAAAGCATGCTCACCCCGGGGAGCGACAATTACCGCGCAATTTTCCGCCCGCGGTGGAATCGCGCTCAGTGTTCGTGCACAATACTCGAAAAAGAATTCGTCGCCAAAACAAGCGGATCGTGATGGTAGATGAAGCTCGAAATCCGAATTTCGAATCTCGAAACAATACCAAAAACTAAAATTCGAATGCTCCAGACGGATTGCTGCGAAAGATCGTCTCGGAGTTTAGGCTTTCATCTTTCGGATTTGTTTCGGATCTCGATATTCGAATTTGGAATTTGATTCGTAAATGAAGCACGCAATCGTTCTCCTCAGCGGTGGGCTTGATTCAGCTACGACCCTGGCAATCGCGCGCTCGCATGATTACGAAACCTACGCGCTCTCATTTGATTACGGACAGCGCCACAGCCGGGAGCTCGAAGGCGCAAGAAAGATCGCGAAATCGCTAGGCGCGAAAAAACACCTTGTGGCCAAGATCGACAATCAGATCTTTGGCAGATCCCCGCTCACCGGCGACGTCGATGTTCCGAAGTCGCGATCGGACAAGGAAATCGGAACCGGCATCCCAGTTACTTACGTTCCCGCGCGAAACACGATATTCCTCGCGCATGCGCTGGCCTGGGCGGAAACCATTGGCGCCGGCCACATTTTCATAGGAGCGAACGCGATCGATTACAGCGGTTATCCCGATTGCCGCCCGGAATTCATGGCTTTGTTTGAAACGCTCGCCAACATTGCGACCAAAGCGGGCGTCGAAGGCGCACGTCTTCAAATCCACGCGCCTTTGATCAAAATGTCGAAGGCGGACATCGTTCGCAAAGCCGTCGAGTTGAATCTCGACCTTTCACTCACCCATAGTTGTTACGATCCGTTTCCAGACGGTAGCGCCTGCGGCGAATGCGATTCGTGCCGGTTGCGACGAAAAGGTTTCGCCGAAGCGGGCGTCAAAGATCCGATTCAATACGCTACTAAGTCTGTCACGCCATAGCTCTAGCGGAGGCGGGATGCGAAATATTTTCGAACTGACGAAAAGCGAACAGCGGATCGTCATCGCGATCGTTACGATTTTGGTCGCGATCGCGTTTGCAAGGCATCTTTGGCAGACAAAACCCAAACCGGCATTGAAAACATCATTTCCAGTGGCGATGCCGCCGACCCATCCCGAAGAAGATGAATCCTCCGACTCGCGCGATTAGTTCCCGGACAAATCGGGAAAGCGTCCGTAACCAACGAATACTGAATCTGTTTCCTGCCCTGGTTCCTGTTCGGCGACCTTGAGATCAAAATCGAATGCGCCGACTCCTGACAGCGGTCGACCTTTATAAGTACCGCGCTCCGTCGCGCCGATCATTAAACGCTGTTTCGTGGTTTTATCCCGTCCGATGTAAATCATGGTCCGGGTGATTTCCGGCTCGCGGTTCGCTCTGGAAGTGTTGGCCCAAAAAAGGAGATCTCCCGGTCTCAGTGCGTCGAGTTCGAAGGTGTCTTCACCTTGAGCAAGCACAGCCTGGAAATTTCCTGCTTTGCGCACCCAAACGTATTGCTCGCGGGCATCACGAGGCACGTTCTTGACACCTGATTTCGTAAGCACGTAATAGATAAAACCCGAGCAATCCAATCCGCCGTTCGCGGGGTCAGCCGACGCATACTTATAATTAAGGTCGCGTTTCGCCAGATCGAATCCGAGACCGACTATTTTCCGAATATCTTCGGGGTAATCCTTCGAATCGATAATCTCTGCCTCCGAAGGAATCGCGGTTTCAGGCGCAGCCGTTTCGGTTACAGGAGACGATGTCGGCCCCGTCACCAGCGGCAGACTCGGCGTTGGCCGTTCGTCCGGGCTTTCTTCTTCCGTGATTTCTGGGACCGCCGTTTCTGTCGCAATTGGTGAAGCAGTAGTCTGCGGCGTGTTAATTATCCTGGGCATACTCCTCCCTCGCGGTCCGGGATTAATCGGTCGCACCGGTTCGAAATACTGCGCTTCAGGCGTTTTGGCCTCGACCGGCGCGAGGGTTTCGATCGAGGCGCTGGGCTCCGCTCTGGGTAGTGGGGTTTCGCCGTAAGTGGGAATCGTCGTAGTCGTGTCTTCGGACGAAGGAGTCAGCGAGGAAACCGGGGTTTCCGTTGGGGAAGCAGTCGGCGACGGCGAACTTCGCTTGTGCGGTCTTCGCGGCGTTGGAGTCGGCGTCGGACGCACGAAAAGTTTCTTCAGTCTGTCGCCAAGCGTTTCTTTTTGTTCCTGACCGTAAACTGACGCGATATTCGTCGCGACGGCCAAGGCCATTACGACGAGGAATCGCAACTTTCGTTTCACGCGGCCAGTTCTTGGAGAACGGCTTGATTCATTCGGATGCCGACGTCGAAATTCTCCAGCGGAAAATTTTCGTTCGGCGAATGTGCGCGACAATCCTGCAGCGCCAGGCCAAGCAAAAGCGTTTCCACGCCAAGAATTTTGCGGAAATCGGAGACGATCGGAATGCTGCCGCCTTCGCGAATGAGCGCTGCATCTTTGTTGAATGCTTTCTTGAGCGCGCGCTGCGCAGCTTTTCCGAACTTGTTGTTCGGATCGGTCAAATACCACGGGCCATGGTGGCCGGCGGTCATTTCCAAGGTCACGCCCGGCGGCAAATTTTTTTGCAGATGTTTCTTCACTCTATCGACCACCACGTCCGCCTGTTGATTCGGAACCAATCGAAACGTGAGCTTCGCCATCGCGTGACTCGGCAGAACGGTTTTTGTTCCCGGCCCCTGATAACCGCTTCCCATTCCGTTAATCTCCGCCGTCGGACGAGCCCAAATTCGCTCGAGCGTGCTAAAACCGGCTTCGCCGAAAAGCGCGGGCGCTTTCGTTTCGCCAAGCAGTTCCGCATCCGCATCGATCGGCAACTTTCTCCAGGCTTCGCGTTCCCAGTCCTGCAACGGCACAACTTCGTCATAAAAACCGTCGACGGCGATGTGGCCGTTCTTGTCGTGCAGAGTTGCAAGCATTTCGGCGAGCGCCGCGGCGGGATTTGCGACTGCGCCGCCAAAAACGCCGGAGTGCAAGTCCATTTTGGGACCGGTGACCTTAATTTCGAGCGCGGCGACGCCGCGCAATCCATAACTCAGGGTCGGCGTCTGTTTGGCGATCATCCCCGTGTCGGAAACCAACACGACTTCGCATTTCAATGCCTCACGATTCTCGGTCAGAAATTTTCCGAGATTTTGGCTGCCGACTTCCTCTTCGCCTTCGACCACAAGGTCGATATTCACTGGAAGTTCGCCGTTCTTTTGCAGGGTTTCCTGAATTCCGATGACGTGGGAAAGGATTTGGCCTTTGTTGTCAGTCGCGCCGCGGGCGAAAACGTAACCGTTCTTTAAAACCGGCTCGAACGGCGGCGAATCCCAAAGCTCGAGCGGATCCGGCGGTTGAACGTCGTAATGACCGTAGAGCAAAACGGTCGGACGATCCTTTTTGTGTTCATTGCGCGCCCAAACAATCGGATGACCGGCGGTCGGCACGACTTTCGATTCCAAACCGATCTTCGTCAGTTTTTGTGAAAGCCACTGCGCGCAGTCGCGAACTTTGCCCGCATATTTCTCATCCGTTGAAACGCTCGGGAACCGCAAAAAGGAATAGTAATCTTCAAGATAATCGTCGCGCATAACCAAAAACTAAACGGTTTTTCGGCGTTTGCTATTACTTCCGCCGGAATCCGACTCGAATCAGATAAAAAATCGAGGCCACAACCAGGACGATTCCCGTTACAACAAACTCGCGCATCGTGGCGTGGGCCAGAATCCAGAAAATCGCAATGATTGCCAGTGCCGGCACAATTTTCATTCCGGGGAAATTGAATCCCGCGGCCGCGGGTTCGGACCGCACATCGCGCTTCAACAAGATCCAACAGCTCGCGCAGCAAAGAAGATAGATGAGCAACACTGCGACATTCGAAAGAACTGCCAGCCGCTCAAACGTTCCGCTAATCGACAAAATAAACGCAAGCGTCGCGTAGGTAATGATTGCGATATCGGGCGAGCGATACCGCGGATGCACGTGCGCGAAAAACGACGGTAACGCGCCGTCCCGGCCAAACGCAAAAATCATCCGCGGCGAGCTAAGAATGTCGCTGGTGACGAAACCAAAGGCCGAAATCGTTGCGCCGGCGATCAAAACCGTTCGGCCCACGTTTCCGAGAAACTTCGCCGCGGCTTCAGCCAGCGGTGCGTCGGGATAATTCGAAAGATCGGCGCCGAGCGTTCCCTGGGCGACCAACTGAATCAAAATGTAGATGATCGTTGTCACAACGAGCGCGAGATAGGCCGATCGCGGCACGGTCCGCGCGGGGCTTTTTACTTCGCCGCTGGGGATCAACGCCACTTCGATTCCAACGAACGCGAAAATCAGAAGAATCACCGCGTCACCTAACGGTTTGCTGCCGGGCCAGCTACTCCAACTCAAGTTCGGGGCGTGAATGAAAAAGATTCCTGCGCCGATAAACAATAACAGCGGCAAAAGTTTCGCGACCGTAATTACGGTGACTGCACCGGCGCCTTCCCGCACACCGCGGATGTTGATCGCAACAAGAAGGCCATAGACCCCGAACATGACGACGATGCGCATGACCGGGTTGCCAAGAAATGGGACGACGAGCGCAACCGAGTTCGCCAGCACATTCACAACACCGGCGACGGCGCCGAGGGCGCTCAGAAAATAAAGAATGCCCGCGAGAAATCCGACGTAACGGCCAAACGCGACTTCGACGTAAGCGTAGAGGCCACCGGTCAACGAGACCCGACTGCCGGCAATCGCGAAACACGTCACGAACAAAACCATTGCGATTGCGCAACAAACAAAAGCAAGTGGCGCGGCCGAGCCAAGACCTCGCGCGACTACGGCGGGGATTACGAAAATTCCCGCCCCGATTGTGGAGCTGACAATGTTGGCCGTCAGCGCCGGAACTCCGATTCCGCGAATCAGTTGATGATCGACTTGCTCGGCTTGCTGGATCGATACCGTTTCCTGGCCGGGCATGAGCGGGATGGTGCCGGATTCCAAGCGTTGAGGCAAGCGGGAACAGGCGGCCTCCGAGCACCAAATGTGGGGCTTTAGGGTAATCCCGAGCCCACAAATTGTGTAATTTTGCTTGTCTCCGCCCCTAGGCTACTATATTGGCCATAAGGCTAAGATTTGGGCCCCGCCCGCATGCATTTACAATCGCTCGAACTTTTCGGCTTCAAATCGTTCGCCGATAAAACTGTCTTCAATTTCCACGAAGGCGTAACCGCGATCGTCGGGCCAAATGGTTGCGGCAAATCCAATTTGCTAGACGCGATCAAATGGGTGCTCGGTGAGCAATCTGCCAAATCGCTCCGCGGCGGTGAAATGGCGGACGTGATTTTCAACGGCACCGACAGTCGTAAACCGCTCAGCTTTGCCGAAGTTTCGCTGACATTCACCGATTGCGCATCGGAATTGAATGTGGATTGGCACGACGTTCGCGTCACCCGTCGCGTTTATCGCGACGGCAATTCGGAATACTTGCTCAACAAAACGCCGTGCCGGTTACGCGACATTCAGAATCTTTTCGCCGACACCGGCGTCGCTCGTTCCGCCTATTCGATGATGGAACAGGGTAAGATCGACATGATTCTCAGCTCGCGCCCGGAGGATCGTCGCGCGGTTTTCGAAGAAGCGGCCGGCATCACTAAATACAAATCGCAAAAAAAGGAAGCGCTTCGAAAGCTTGAGGCCACTGAAGCAAATCTTCTTCGCATCGGCGATGTGATCAAGGAAGTGAAGCGCCAGATCGGTTCGCTTCAGCGGCAGGCCGGAAAAGCGCGGCGTTATCAGGCGTTGCACGCGGATCTGCGCGTCCTTGAAACGCATCATTCCAAGAAGCAGCTCGCCGGACTCGAAGCCGGCCTCGCCCATTGCCGGTCTGAAATCGAAAAGATCGCTGGCTCCGAGCAAACCGCGAGGACCAGGATTGATCACGACGAAAGCGAACTGGCGGCAGAACGTCAGGCGCTGGACAAGATTGACATCGAAATCGCCGATATCCGGGCCGAAGCGCAGAGACTGCAGAGCGAGATCGCCTCAAACAAGAGTCGAATCGAATTCAATCGTCAGCGCAAAGAGGAATTGAATGACCTTATCGAGCGTGCTCGCAGCGACATTGCCGGAGCTGAAACCAAGCGCAAACACCACGCGGCCCAGATTCGCGAAAGCGACGCGGTGATTGAAAAGACACAGCATCTTCTCCAATCGAAACAGAGTGAGCTCGCTAAAGTCACGGAAGCGCTCGACAAATTGCGGGTCCGGCGAGAAGCACGCGAAGCCGAGCGTAAGAACGCCACTGTCTCACTTTCAAAATATGAGGCGCGAATCGATAAGGTTGAAGACGAATTGGCGGGGCTTACTGCGCGTCGTGAACTAACTGAAGAGCAAATTCGCCAAATCTCATCGGAGATTAAAGAAGCGACGAAAGCACGCGAGAACCTTGCAGCAGAAATTATCACGGCCCACAAATCGACCGAGACGGAGCAAAGGAAACTGGAAGAGTTGCGCGCCCAGTCGGCTGGTGCGGAAATGAATTTGCGCCGGCAACAGGAACTTCTGGCCCAGACAGATGGTGAAGCCGGAGCTCTGGAGCGCACCCTGGCCGAAAAGCGATCAACCCTCGAGGTCTTGCGTCAGCTAAACGCGGAGGGTGAAGGCCTCGCCCAGGGTTCGCAAGCTGTGCTCAAGGGCCTCGATGATCCCGCTCGTTTTCGCGATGCAATCGTCGGCTCGCTCGTCGCCCAGATCGATGTCGATCCAAAATTCATCCCGGCGATCGAAGCAGCGCTCGGCAGAAATTTACACGCAGTGATTTTGAAGGACGCGCAGAGCGCCGAAGAAATTCTCTCGCGGCTGACCAAAAAGAAACTTGGTCAAGCTGCATTATTCGTGTCGAAACTTAGTGCTTCGGCCCATGAATCGGTGCGCAAGAGTTTGCCCCAAGGCGCGCTGGCCTGGGCGATTGATAAAGTTGTCACCCCACGAACGCTCGAACCGCTCGTGCGTCAATTGCTTAGCTGCGTGGTTATTTTTTCGAAATTCGACGATGCGCTCGCCGCGAAGAAAGACGAGCCGACCCTCGCGATGGCTACTCTGGATGGAGAGTTCATCTCGATGGAGGGAATCGTTTTTGGCGGCAGCAGCACGGTAAAAGCCGACTCGTTGCTCGCGCGCAGAGCGAGAGTGGCTGCGCTGGAAAAAGAAATGGCCGAATGCGAAAACCAGCGAGAGATCGTCTTCCAAAAGCGCAATCAAGCGAAAGCGAACGTTGAAACCGCATCTCGAAATGTTGACGACGCTCGTTTGCACCATCAAAACGCCCATCTGTCCCATTCGACCTCAGCTAACAGGATTTCGCTGCTGCAAGCCGAAGAAAATGAAGCCGAGCGCAAAATCGACAATCTGAAATCGGAAAAGTCGACACTCGAACAGCAAATCGAATCAGCGAATCAACGCGTCACCGAACTGGAAGAGGAATTGGATGCCGCTCGGAACGAGCTTGCGGAGCATGAGTCGGCGCAAAGCGACGCAGAGAAGGATGAAAAAGGCGCGCGCAGCCAGGAAGAGAAAACGCTCGAAGAGTTGAATGAATTACGATTGGCGATCGCCACGGCACGGCAGCGTCTTGAAAGTTTGGAGGCGCAACGCCAGCCCATGGCCGCCCGGGACACGGAGTTGGTGGAGCTGATTACTTCACGCAACGCGGATATCACCAATTACGAGGGCAAACTGGAGTCGCAGGCCCAGGAAAATCGAGACGCCGAAATCGCAATCAAAGAGCAAACTGCGAGCGCCGCCGAAGAGGAGAAGAGAGCAGCCGGAATTTCCTCGCAACGCGCTGAACGAATGAGCGCAGTTCAGAAGAGTGAGGCCGAGCTGCGCAAATTGCGCGATTCGTTAAGCGCGCTTCAGGAAAACCGCGGTCATCAGCAAGTCCGCGAATCGCAGTTGCAGATGCAAATCGACAACCTGGCCGAGAATATCTCGCGCCGCTACCAGGTTGATCTACGTGCATTCACGCCTGAAGAGGCAGAGTTCGACAAAACGTTGCGCGTCCAATTGAAGAGGTGGATCGACCGCTCCGCAGATGCCAGTCCGGCTCGGACCGATGTTACAAATGGCGGCGAAGCCGCGTCGAAATCATCGCGCTCGGAGAGCGCGATCCACCAAGACGTCGCGCTCCCGGACGAGGATCTGCAAGACCTTATCGCCGATCTCACTCGTCAGCTCGATAACATGGGCCCGGTCAATCTCGATGCGGTCCAGGAATACGATGAGCTTGAAGAGCGTTACAAGTTCCTTGAATCGCAAAATACGGACCTGACGAATTCGCGACGCGAGTTGCTTGACGTGATCGCCAGGATCAATTCCACGACCAAAACGCTTTTTGCCGACACGTTCGCGCAAATCCGGGCAAACTTTAAGGAGATGTTCGCCGAACTTTTCGGCGGCGGACGCGCCGATCTGGTGTTGATGGACGAAAGCGATCCGCTCAACTGCGGGATCGAGATTTCAGCCAAGCCGCCGGGCAAACAGCTGCAAAGCGTTTCACTGTTGAGCGGCGGTGAGCGGGCAATGACCGCGGTCTCGCTGTTGTTCGCCATTTACATGGTGCGTCCGAGTCCGTTTTGCGTTTTGGACGAAATCGATGCGCCGCTGGATGAAAGCAACATCAACCGGTTCGTGCGAATGCTGGAGCGCTTCATCGCGCAGAGCCAGTTTGTGATCATTACCCATAACAAGCGGACGATTTCGAAAGCCGACATTCTGTATGGCGTGACCATGCAGGAACGCGGGATCAGCAAGCTTGTTGGAATGAAACTCACGGCAGCGCCCGCAACCGAACAAAACCCGCCCCAGCAGCGTGAATCAGTTTCCTCCCAGCGACAATTCGCTCTCGCCGAAAACGGAAACGGCGACCATAAAGCGAGTCACGCGGGGCGCTAGACCGGGTGCTGTGAAACAGGCTGACGAAAAAAATGAAATCGAAAGGTTTCTAAGCGATCTCCTGCTTGCGCGCCTACAACAGCGCGGATTTTCAAAGCCAAAGAAGATCGTTGCGGGCGACCGACCAGACTTAACACTCCACTTTAGTACTGAAACCATCGGTCTTGAAGTGACGCGGGGTGTTTTCCAAGAGTACGTGCGTGGCGGGAAGCTGCGCTCCCGTTTTCCAAACGTCTTTGTGACGACGACTCATTTGGTTGACGGCGACCGGCGCCGTCCTAACCAGAACATACTCGAGGATTTATTCGATCCAGATCCCGAATGGAAAGACGCGTCGCAAGAGTTTCGCGAATGGGAGACAAAGCTAGAGGCGGCGATCACTTCCAAGCGGGAAGACCTCAATCATCCTAGTTTTCGCCGATACGACCAAAACTGGCTCTTGATTTACGACGAGCCTGCACACAACCACCACGCGCCTTATGCGGCGCAATTCCTAAGCCGAGTTACGTCGGCGAAACCGTTTGCGTTGGATTTTGACGTAATTTTCCTGCTGTCAGGAAAGTTTCTGTTCGCCTGCCGTCGAGGGTCCGTTCGATACGATTTCGACCAGACGGCAGTCTTCTACGAGTTGCGATAGCCGCGCAAAAAAATTTTGCGCGCGGCTGTCGATCTTGGGTAAAATTGCCCGATGCTTGAAACGGCGCAGCGCGGAAAAAAAACGAAGAAAACTGCGCCGAAAAAGACAGCGTCGCACAAAGCCGAAGTTCACGAACGGTTTCTGGAAGCGTTTCGCTGGATGCTGACCGCGCGGGTGCTCGAAGACAAGCTCGCGAGCCTTTATCGCGGGGGCATGATCGTTGGCGGCGTGTATCTGGGCCGCGGTCAGGAAGCTGTTAGCGCGGCTTGCGGAATGTTTTTGCAAAAGGGCGACGTCTTCGGACCGCTAATTCGTGATCAAGCCGGGCGGTCCGCGTTTGGCGAACCGTTGCTCGATGTCGTTCGAACGTATCTCGGATCGGTCAAAGGTCCGATGCGCGGTCGTGATGGCAACATTCATCGTGGTCGGCCGCGCGAGAACCAACTGGCGATGATCAGCCACCTCGGTGCGATGATTCCGGTGATGGTGGGCAAACTGATGGCCAAGCGGATGAAGGGCGAGAAAGGGTTTGTTGGGCTGACCACACTCGGCGAGGGCGGAATGCAGACCGGCGCGTCACACGAAGGTCTGAACATTGCTGCGGTCGAACAAGTTCCACTGGTGGTTGTCGTCACCAACAATCATTGGGCCTATTCCACGCCTAACGAACGCGAGTTCGCCTGCGCAAATCTGGTCGATCGCGCGATCGGTTACGGTTACGAAGGCCACAAGATCGACGGCACTGATCTAAACCAGTGCCTCGAAGTGATCGAGACGGCCGTGAAACGCGCGCGAGCGGGACGGCCGCCGCAGTTGGTAGTCGCCGAAGTTTTGCGATTGGCCGGTCACGGCGAACATGACGACGCCAGTTACGTTCCGGGCGAGATGAAAAATCAACCATTCGCGCAGGATCCAGTCGCGCAAACGGAAAAATTCATTCTCGACAAAGGACTGCTCGATCGCGACGCGTTAAAGCAAATGCGCGCTGAGATTGCAAAGGAGGTCGACGAGGCAATCGCAACAGCGCAACAAGAAGACGCGCCCCACCCGCGTGAGGAAGATTGGGTCGCCCTATCAACACGCGACTTAGTCGATCAGCCGAGACTCGCGTAATCTCAAAATCCGAATATCGAAATCCGAAAGAAATTCGAATGACCAAATCTCAAATTATCAGGATTCGGATTTTCTCGTCACTGGTCACAGGTCCCTTGTCACTTCTGAAATGAGCGTGACTTATCTCGAGGCGATTCGTGAGGCGCAAACAAAATTGCTGCGCGATGATCCTCGCGTTTTCATCTACGGCCAGGACATCGCCGGCAAATTTGGTGGCGCGTTCAAAGCAACGAAAGGGCTCGCGGAAAAATTTCCGGGCCGTGTGTTGAATACGCCGATCAGCGAGGATGCGATGGTCGGCACCGCGATCGGCGCCGCGCTGGAGGGTATGCGACCGATTGTTGAAATGCAGTTCGCCGACTTTTCGAGTATCGCACTCAACCAAGTTCTGAATAACGCCGGGACGCATTATTACCGCACAAATATTCCAATACCGATCACCGTGCGGTTGCCATCGGGTGGAACGAAAGGCAGCGGACCGTTTCACAGCCAAAGCATGGAAGGGCTTTACTCTCACTATCCCGGCGTTGTGGTAATGACACCGGCGACCGTGGAAGACGCTTACACGATGTTGATCGACGCAGTCGCAATCGACGACCCCGTGATTTACTGCGAGCACAAATATCTTTATTACCATCTCAAGGCCGACGCGCTGCCGAAGGAAAGTTTCCCGGTTGGCAAAGCGCGAATTGTCAGGCCGGGGCGTGATCTCACCATTGTGACCTACAGTGCGATGGTGCACGAAGCGCTCGCCGTTGCTAACGAATTGTGCAATGACGGATTCGAAATCGAAATCGTCGACCTTCGAACGGTGAAGCCGCTCGATACCGCGACCGTGCTCGCGTCCGTTGCGCGCACCGGACGTTTGCTCGCCGTCGGCGAAGCATTCCCGTGGGGTGGCGTCACCGCGGAAGTGATCTCCCGCGTCGCGACCGAAGGTTTTCATCTGCTCGATGCCGCGCCGGCGCGGATCAACGCCAAAGACACGCCGATTCCTTATCACCCAAACCTGTGGAGCGAACACCGGCCGAACCGAAAAAGTATCGCTGCCAAAGCCCGCCAAATCCTGCAAGAGTAACCCGCTTCTCAACGACTCAACTTCTCAACCTCTCAACTTTTCTCATGCCTCAAGTTCCAATTACCATGCCGCAGCTCGGCGAATCGATGGCCGAGGCGACAATCGTTTCGATTAAAGTTAAACCCGGCGATAAAGTTTCGGCCGATCAGGAGATCATCGAGGTCGAGACCGACAAAGCCGTTATGGGCATAACGACGCCGTGCGCCGGCGAGATCGCGAAGATCGAAGCTGAAGTGAAGGGAACGTATGCCGTCGGCACCGTGCTTGGTTATGTCGAAGCAAGCGAGGCCGACGCCGCCCGATTTCAAAAACGCGCGCCTGCACAGCCGAAAGGTGAAGTGACAGAACAAATTCCCGGCCGTCAGGAACAAACTGCGAAAGCGGTCGACAACGGAAGCGGTTCGCATTTTCAAGTGGACGACGTCGATCTTCCACAAGTCGCGACGGGTGCCGAAGCCGGACAACGTGCGGGTTTGCCTGTTCCAGCGAGCGCAAAGGGCGCCGGATATCTGTCGCCGCGGGTTCGGGCCCGCATGGCGGAATTGCAATTAACCCAGGCCGATCTTGCCGGAATTCCGGGAACCGGGACGGCGGGCCGCGTAACTATTAAAGATCTCGAAGATTTTCTCAGCTCGATCCAATCGCAACCAGCTGAAAAACCAAGCGCGATTCGCACCGGAGTGGCCGACGCGATGCGCCGCAGTTGGACGCGACCGCTGGCAACGGTTGGGGTCTCAGTTTGTCTCGATCCTGTGCTGCAAGATCGCCAATCGCGTGATCCAAAGCCCGGTCCGGCGTTGTACACGTTGCGGGCGCTTGCCGTCGCCCTTGCCGAACAACCGAACGCTGCTGCGCGATTGATCGGCGGGCGTGCGATCGGATCGCAATCGATCGATATCGGCGTCGCGGTCGAAGCCGGCGAAGGAATTATGGTGCCCGTGATTCGCAACGCTGACAAAACATCGCTCGCGGACCTGACGACGAAGTACGCGGAACTTGTCGATCTGGCCCGGCGTCGCCGTCTGACCAGCGAAATGACTTCGGGCGGAATCGCGTCCGTGTCGAACTTCGGCACGTTCGGTCTCGATTGGGGCACACCAATTCCCCTGCCGGACCAGACGATGATTCTCGGGCTCGGCGTCGGAAAGAAAACACCGGTGTGGGACGAATCGAAAAACGAATTTGTCCCGAAAACCGAAGCCCAAATCACCCTGAGTTTCGATCATCGCAGTCTAGATGGGGGCGGCGCCGGGCGATTGCTTAAACGCGTGACCGAGCTGTTAGAAGATCCGAAGAAGCTGTAGTGTGGTGGCAGGCGTCCCGCCTGCTCTGATCAACATTCGCAGCCGACACGGCTGCCTCCACAGACGAGTGCGATTTGCGACGTCCAACGACCGCCGCTACATTTTGATTCCAATGCTTAAGGACAAAGAATTCGAATTGAAGCGCGATCTCGAGGTGATCTTGATCCCGGCGGGGCAGAAGTATACGATCCCCTCGGGCACGAAGGGCGTGATTACCCAGGCGCTGGGCGGAAATTACACGATTGCTACGCAATATGGATTGTCGCAGGTCGCCGAAAAAGATCTCGACGCGCTCGGCATGGAAAAGCCGAAAACCGAAGCGAAAGAAAAAGCCGCTGCGCGGACGAACGGCTCAGTGTCGGAAGACGAAGTTTGGAACCAACTGAAGCAATGTTACGACCCCGAAATCCCGGTGAACATTGTCGATCTTGGTCTGGTTTACGATTGCCGGCTGATCAAAAAGGATGGCGGCATGCGCGTGGAAGTGAAAATGACCCTGACCGCGCCGGGCTGCGGAATGGGACCGGCCATCGCGCACGATGCGCAGAGCAAGATTTTATCGATCGACGGCGTCGAAGAAGCCGACGTGCAATTGGTCTGGGACCCACCGTGGAACCAGAACATGATCAGCGAAGCCGGGCGGATGAAGCTCGGGATGATTTAGTTGCGCTTCACGCGTTGTAATCGAAAAGATTTGCAATGCACGCGTTGACAGACATTGTCTGCGCTGCTTCTATAGGACTTCGCGCGCGCGAAGTTTTTCAATATGCCGACGACTGAAGTTATCTTAATCGACAATGTGCCCGGCTTGGGCGCCGAGGCCGACGTGGTCAGGGTCCGCCGCGGCTACGCGCGCAACTATTTGCTCCCGCAGAAGAAGGCCTATGAAGTGACGCCGACCGCATTGCGTCAGCTCGAGACCCTGAAGAAGAAACGGGCCGAACGGGAAGCTCGCGAATTGAACGACTCGGAAGAACTGGCCCGTAAAATCGGCAAAGCGCATCTGGTGTTTACTTTGGCGACCGGCGAATCCGGCAAAGCGTTCGGTTCGATCACGGCGCAGGACATTGTGCACCGGATGAAAAACGAGCTCGGGATCGAGATCGATCGGCACAAGGTCGTCCTTGAGCGGCCGATCAAGGACACGGGCGAACATGAAGTCGCAATCAAGTTGCACCACGACGTGACAGCTCAGTTCAAATTTGATGTAAAATCGGCGGAGGCGCGAAAAGCGGAAGTTGAGCCTGCAGGCGAGCATCCGGAAAAGAAGCGCCGAGGATTGTTCCGCAGACACAAGGAAGAGAAAAAAGAAGAGTAATAAATGGCTACTCAACCGTCCTCCGGGATAGGTCGAGAGCCTCGCAAGTCAGGAAATGGCGCTGGCCGAGGCTCGGCGGCGCAGAGCGGAGAAAATGTTATTCCTATTCCGCGCACAGGTTCTGCGCAGGATATTCACCGACCGCCGCCGCACAGTGTAGAAGCCGAGCAAGGCGTGCTCGGCTCAATGCTGATCTCGCCCCGTGATGCAATCGCCGAAGTCGTCGAGAAAATTACCGCTGATTATTTTTACGTCCCGGCCCACCAAACCATTTTCAATGCCCTGGTCGAGCTCTGGAACGCGGGCGCGGCAATCGATCTGATCACATTCACCCAGGTTCTGCGCGACCGGAACCTGCTCGAAACCGTTGGTGGCGCGGCCGCAATCACAAATTTGTTCACGTTCGTGCCGACAGCCGCGAATGTCGCCTACTACCTCGAGATCGTTCGGGACAAGTACATTTTACGTTCGATCATCGAGGCCGGAACCGAAAGCGTGCGTCGCGCTTACGAAGAACAGGACGAGGTAGGAAATCTCCTCGATGAGGTCGAACAAAGAATTTTCGCCGTCGGCGAAGATCGGTTCAAGGGTCAGATGCTTTCCATGAAAGACCAGGTGATGGAAGCGATCGAGTCCATCGAAAAACTTTACGAGCGAAAAGGCGGCATCACTGGCGTCTCCACCGGATTTGTTGAGTTCGATCGAATGACAAGCGGAATGCATCCGTCCGAGATGATCGTAATCGCGGCGCGGCCGAGCATGGGAAAAACCGCACTGGCGATGAACATCGCGGAGCACGTGGCGATTAACGAGAAGCTGCCGGTTGGCGTGTTCAGTTTGGAAATGAGCAGTCAGCAGCTTGTGCAACGTCTCCTTTGCTCGCGTGCGCGGGTAAACCTGCAAAAAGTTCGCGAGGGTTTCCTTGGCGAGCGCGATTTCCCGAGTCTGACCGCCGCGGCGTCAAAGCTCGCAGAAGCGAAAATCTTCATCGACGACAGCGCGAGCCTCACGATTTTGGAATTGCGAGCGAAAGCGCGCCGGCTGAAAGCGCAACAAGACGTCCAGCTGATTATTATAGATTACTTGCAGCTGTTAAGATCGACATCCCGCCGGGCGCAAGACAATCGACAGCTGGAGATCTCGGAAATTTCCGCGGGCCTTAAAGGATTGGCCAAGGAACTGAAGATTCCCGTCATCGTAGTGGCGCAGTTGAACCGACAACCGGAACAACGGACCGGCGGTAAACCGCGATTGAGCGATCTGCGCGAATCCGGATCGATCGAACAGGACGCGGACCTCGTCGGTTTGCTGGTTCGTCCCGAGCTTTATGAAGAAGATGAGGAAGCTCGCGCGGAAAAGTCGGGGGAGGCGGAATTAATCATCGCGAAGCAGCGGAACGGCCCGGTCGGTGAAATCCCACTGACCTTCCTCAAGGAATTCACCCGGTTCGAAGACCGCGCCCGCAACGTCAGCGAGCCGGAAGAAGCGTTTTAGAGTTGTAGCCACGGCGCTGTGCGCCGTTTGAGCGACCGGCCATAGGCCGGTGGCTACAACGATTTCGCCGCTTCGACGACATGTTTGGCGTCGATGCCGAATTCTTTCATCACTTCGTCGCCGGGAGCGCTGAGACCGAACCGGTGCAGGCCGATCACCTTTCCGTCGAGGCCGACAAACTCATACCAGACATCCGGCACGCCGGCTTCAATCGCGACGCGCTTGCGGCACGAATTCGGCAAAACTTCTTCGCGGTATTTTTCTGACTGGCGCCTGAATCGCTCGAAGCAGGGCATTGAAACAACTCGGACACCATCTCCAAGATCTTTCGCTGCTGCCAATGCGTGCTGCAATTCGCTGCCACACGACATGATGATCAAATCGAGTTTGCTGGTCTCCTTCCTGGCAATGTAGCCGCCGAGCAGGACGCCTTCTCGTCGCAACTTCACGTCGATGTCGTTCAAAATCGGAACCACCTGACGGGTCAGGGCAAGAAATGTTGGCCCATCGATACGCTCCATTGCGGCGGCGAACGCCCCTGCGGTCTCGTCCGGGTCCGCCGGACGAAATCACATGATTTGCGGCATAATGCGCACGCTGCTGATTGTTTCGACCGGTTCATGGGTCGGACCGTCTTCGCCGACGCCGATCGAATCGTGAGTGAAAATGTAAATATTCGGGAGCTTCGACAGCGCAGCGAGACGGATCGAGGGGCGGCAGTAATCCGTGAATACCGCAAACGTGGCACCCGACGCGCGAAAAACCCCGTGATACGAAACCCCGTTCAGAATGGCGCACATGCCGTGTTCGCGAATGCCAAAGTGGATATTGCGTCCGCCCGGCGTATTGCGGGTGAAATCGCCGCCGTCTTTGATGTAATTCAGAGTCGAGCCGTGGAGATCGGCACTGCCGCTGATCAACAAAGGCACGGCCTGCGCGATCGGTTGTAGCGCTTCACTGCCGGCTTTGCGCGTCGCCAGTTTTGAATCCTTCGGGAAGTCTGGAATTTTCGACGATAAGTCGCCCGGAACTTTTCGTTCGATCCCATCCTCGAGCAGTTTCGCCTTCTCAGGATTTTTCTTGCGCCAATCGTTGTAGGTTTTTTCCCAACGATCATACTCCGCGAGTAGTGCCTTTTTGTGCTCCGCAAAATACTCGTAGGTCTCTTTTGAAACGTAGTAATGCTCGTCCGGCAGGCCAAGACCTTTGCGGGCGGCGTCGACAAATTTCGCGCCGGCTTCACCGTGCGCCTTGTAAGTCCCTGCGACTTCCGGAATCCCTTTGCCGATCAAAGTATGAGCGACGATCAGCTTCGGTTTGCCGTTGTTGTTTTCCTTGGCACTGTTCAGTGCGTCGAGAAATGCCTGCATGTCCTGGCCATTGATCTCCTGGACGTCGAATCCGTAGGCTTTGAATCGCATCGCCGTATCTTCGCTCTGCGTCGCCGTCGCCGGAGCGTCGAGCGTAACCGCGTTCGAATCGTAAATCAGGATCAGATTATCGAGGCCGAAATGCCCGGCGAACGCGCTCGCTTCGGAAGCAACGCCTTCCTGCATGCAACCGTCGCCCGCGAGACAGATACAGTGTTGATCGAAAATGCGATGTTCCGCGGTGTTGAATCGCTCGGCGGCCATTTTCATCGCAACCGCGATTCCCGTAGCATTCCCGACTCCCTGGCCAAGCGGGCCGGTCGTGCATTCGACGCCTGGTGTTTCAAGAAATTCCGGATGGCCTGGCGTTTTGGAATGCAGCTGCCGGAAACGCTTGATCTCCGACATCGGCAAATCGTACCCGCTCATGTGCAGCCACGCATAAAGGAACATCGAGCCATGGCCGGCCGAGAGGACGAAGTAATCGCGACCGATCCATCTCGGTTTGTCCGGATTGTGCTTGAGGGCGTAACCATAAAGGACCGCGCCCAGTTCGGCGCAGCCCAGCGGCAACCCAAGGTGGCCAGATTGTGATGCTTGGACCGCGTCCATGCAGAGACCACGCGCTTCAGTTGCCGCACGCGAAAGGGCTTCGATGTTCAGGTTCATGACAGACGAGTTACTTTATGGTTTTGGACAGCAAATTACGCAATCTCTTTCCCAATTATCGGCCACCAGAGACGAATTGGGGCCATCGTTTCCTCAACCCGGGAGGCAAGACGTGCCGGCCTGCCCGGATGTTGAATAACTTGTGAATAAATACCATAAAAAGGGCGATTTTGTTCACACCGTTTTGTGAATAAGAGCTTAATTTTCCAGCGCCGGCGGCCTAACTTGTAGCTTCGTTCATGAAGTTGTCGGAAATCCCCGCCCTCCTGCGCGAGATCGGCGTTTCGCCGGTAAAGAGCCTTGGTCAAAATTTTTTGCACGACCGCAACCTGGCGCGCTGGATAGTCGACCAAGCAAACCTGACCGCTGATGATTACGTCATCGAGATTGGTCCCGGGCTCGGCGCCCTCACCCAGTTTGTGCTCGCGACGGGCGCACGCGTCCTCGCGATCGACAAAGATAAGCGTCTCGTGCAATTCTTGCGGAAGAAGTTTACAGACCAAAACCTTGAAATCGTGCACGGTGACGCGCTCGAGTTCGATACCAGAATCTTGTATGCGCAGCCGCGAGTAAAGTTTCTTGGAAATCTTCCGTATTACATTTCGAGTCAGCTGCTCATTAAGTTTCTCGAATATCCGAGTCCTATATCACTGTGGTTGTTGATGTTACAGAAAGAGTTAGCGAAACGCATCGGAGCTGCGCCCGGAACGAAGGATTACGGAGCGCTCACTTTACAAATTCAATTGCACGAGCGCGTAGAATATTTGCGCTCAGTTTCTGCGAGCGTCTTTCTTCCCAAGCCTGACGTCGACTCTGCTCTCGTGCGCGTCACGCCGCGCGGCCAGCGAGAATTGCCGGCCTGCAATTCCGAAGTTTTCGAGAGACTCGTCAGGCGTGGCTTTTCGCAACGACGCAAGCAACTTGGAAAGCTAATTAGAGAAGAAGCGTCAGATTGGGAAACGATTGCTGCCGAACTTCGTTTGAATCCTCGCGCGCGTGCAGAAGAACTTTCGTTGCAGCAATGGATCGCGTTGGCCAATCGGATCGCTCCCATCGTGCCTGCGACGAGCAACAATGCACCCAAGGAGCGGCTTCAGGTCGTCGATGAAAAGGACGTCCCGAGGGGTGGCGCCCCAAGGGACCAGGTGCATGCGAATAACTTGCTCCACAGGGCTGTCCATGTGCTCATTTTTAACTCCGCGGGAGACGTCCTCCTCCAGCTACGGTCTCGCTGGAAAGATCGGCACCCGCTGAAATGGGATTCGAGCGCCGCCGGACACGTAAACGCCGGGGAAGACTACGGCCATACAGCTGCCCGGGAGTTATTTGAAGAATTGGGCATCAAAACCGCCCTGAAAAAGGTCGCAAAATTACCCGCGTCGGAGCGAACCGACCAGGAGTTCATCTGCCTCTATCACGGCGCCCACGACGGCGATCCGCAGCCGAATCCCGCCGAAATCGAAGCTGTTCAATGTTTCCCGTCAGGGATCGTCGACCAGTGGATCAAAGCGCGTCCACACAACTTCGCACCCGGATTTGTCGAGTGCTGGAAGGTCTGGCGCGAAAAAAATCCTTAGCGCCGGCGCCGTGATGCCGGCCTTTTCGCTCCGCGCTTGCCCGCGCGGCCCATCGCCGAACGCTTGAATTTTCTCGCTGCCCGGCGAGCGCCTTCCTTTCCGCCATACAACGAGTCGCTAAACATTCTGGTGACCGCATTCTTGCCGCGCAAAAAGTGCACTTGGAAACCGTGAGTTTGCTTCTTTGCGCGCGCCTTGGTGTCGATGCGGCGGATATTTGATTCGGAATCAGGATTGGATCGTCTTCGCATGGGTTCTGCCTAACAGGTACGTGAAACAGCGCGGGAATCAACGAGTCGCGCTCTTTTTATCGGTCGTCGAGGCTTTTTCGGGTGGCGGTAGGTTCCACCCGTGCCACTTTTGTCCGTATTCATCCTCTGGCAAGAGGACATAGCACGGATGCTTCGACGCCCTCAGCCACGAGATCATATTGACCAGCTCAGGCTCAGCCATCGTAGTGCACCCCGTTGTAGCGCGGTTTACACCACGGCGAATATGAAAGAAAATCGCGCTGCCCTCCCCCAGCACCGGCGGATCAGAGTTGTGCCGGATTTCAACCAGCCAATGGTAGGCAAAATCTCCGGACCGCATCTTTTCGTGGCTGTAATTATCAGGCGGATTTTTTGGATCGATGACGATGTGACGGTTGTAATTCGGTGACCGCGGGTCATCGCTCCAGACATCGGCTTCGCTGACTTGATGGTAAGGATAATCGCCGCCGGGCGGCAATTTCGGGTCGTATCCAAAGACTTCGCCGATGGCAAAGATCCCCGCCGGGGCCCGGCCATCGCGCTCCTTCTTATGCAGGCCCGGCTCGTCCTGGCCGGCGACACCACTTCCCCAGGCGAGACCGTTTTTGCCAAACAGAACCGGAATCGGCGTGCTAACTGCGTTCCAATTTCCGTTCGCGCGCTCAAATCGCTGCAGCTTTCCGTGGACCGAGTTCCAGTCAGGCGCGGTCGCAAGGATCAGCTGGCTGCAATTAGCCGGAACACCACCGGCACGCGCGTTGCTTGCTCCCATAACAAGGACGCCCACGAGAATTCCAGGCAGTGTTCCACTCCAACCGGTTGGAAGGATCGACATAAATATTCTAAACATTCGCAAATCTAGACGCTCAGTTTATTGATTTCCTCGTTTCGTGAAAAAAATCTGGGCCGCCCTCATTCTTTTTGTCGTCGTCTCCATCAGCTATGCGCCCGCGGTGCGCAACGGTTTTGTCTGGGACGACACGGCTTTGATCCTGCGCGATCCGCTGATTCGCAGCTGGCGCCTGATTCCCGAAGGATTCAACCATTTCCTTTTCATTGATGCTACGCCCTCGGATTTTTACCGGCCGTTGCAGCGACTTACTTACACGATTGATTACGCGGCTGCGGGATTTCAACCCGCGTTCTATCATGCGGTGAGCATCTTCTGGCACGCCGTTGCCGCCATCGCGTTCTTGTTCTTCGCCGAAGAGCTTCTAACCAGCTTTGGAATCGAACGTCGCCGGGCGCATGTGGTTTCGTTCATTGCCGCCTTGATCTGGGCCATCCACCCGGTGTTGAGCGCGGCTGTTGTTTACGTTTCGGGACGGGCAGACCCCCTGGCAACGGCATTTGGATTTTTCGGTCTCTTGTTTCTTCTTCGTTCCAAAAATGCGATTGGCTTCCACAAGCTGGCGTTGTTGGCGGGCAGTGGCCTCGCGCTGCTATTGAGCGCATTTAGCAAAGAAGCAGGCCTAATCTTTCCAATAATCGGCGTCGCTTTGTTCGTGCTCCATAAGACGCGCGCCGACCTTTGGAAACCGGCAGTTGTCGTGGCGTTCGTGTGCGCAATCTATTTCCCGCTCCGCTCCGGGGCCGAACATCAGTCGCCGCCGCAGCTAACCCCTCCGCCTCCTCTTCTTGCCCGGCCGATAATCATCGCGCGCGCGGTCGCCGAGTACGCCGGTCTCATTGTATTTCCATGGAACCTGCACATGGATCGAGATGTGGAAACGCAGCCAACTGGTTTCAGCGAAGCGAGCCTCGCACACGCGGCATGGCGCGAATTGCAAACACTTCTCGGACTGATCCTGATTGCAGGGTATTTTTATTGGTTGTGGCGTGCCCGGAAACGGAGTCCCGCAGTCTTCGCCTGTTTAGGTTGCGCTGTCATTACCTACTTGCCGGTCAGCGGGATCGTGGCCCTGAACGCGAGCGTTGCCGAACACTGGATTTATTTGCCGAGCGCTTTTCTATTCCTGGCAATTGCACTCGAACGCGCACGATTAGCGGAAGCATTGCGGTCCCGAAGATCGACAATGGCTGTTGCAACAACCGCGCTTTGCGTTTGGATCGCGTTTCTCGGTGGCCGGACGTTCGCGCGCACGTTCGATTGGAAAGATCAGCGCACGTTCTTTGAACGAACGATTGCGCATGGCGGCGACTCGGCTCGAATGCTCATTAATCTGGCCGGCCTGGAGTCGAGTGAAGGCAAACTTCCAGAGGCCGCAGCGCATTTGCATGCAGCGTTGCAAAAGAAACCGGATCAACCTCTCGCCATTATTAATCTCGCTTCGGTCGCGTTGAAACAAAACGACTTCAAACAAGCCCGGGACCTTCTAAATCGCGCCGTACAGATGCCGATCGTCGACGCCCAGGCGCATCAGCTCCTCGCGGTGTTGGAACACAAGGAGAATGGAAAAGTCGACCTCATGCGGATGCGGCTGGCTTCGCGGACTGGCCCGCCCAATTGGACGATAGAGAAAGCGTATATCCAGTTACTGGATGAAACGGGCGCAAGGGCCGCGGCGATCAATGAATTACTCGCTTGTCTGCAAACGCAATGGTATCGCGCGGCCAGCTGGCAATTATTAAGCGAGCTGGAAACGAAGGCCGGTCACGCTGACCAGGCGGCTAACGCGCTCGCCCAGGCCCGCGATTACGATGTTCACCTCGGTGACACGGCAAAGTAGCCGCGATTTTTTACTATTAAGTCCGAGCCGTCGCTATTTCCACACGAGCGGTGTCTTCCGGCAGATATTTCACGCCGATCAACCATATCAGGCCGGAGGCGAGCATGATTCCTGACATAAACAAAAACGCGACGCGCATGTTGGTATGGCCGCCGATGTACCCGAGCGCCGGAAATGCCGGCACGTCGCCAAGCAAATGAATTACGAAAATATTGACGGCAAACGCAGTGGCGCGCACAGCGGGCAATGAGACATTTGCCAGGGCGGTGTTCGAAGGCCCAGTGTTCAGGAAAATGAAAAAAATCGCAATGAACATCGCGATCCACGCCATCGGAAACGGAATGTAGAGACTGGCCACGAAAATCGGACATGCGATGACCATGCCGATTCCAGAGACCAGAAAGTACGAGCCAGGAAATCGCGGCCGCAGTTTGTCCGCGACGACGCCGCCGAGAAGCGTCGAGACCAGCCCGGCGACCACAGTAATCCCGCCGAAAATCGACATTCCTGCAGCGGGGCTTTGATTTCGGAAACGTAAATACGCCGGCACCCAAAATCCAAGACCGCCTACGGCGAACGTCATCAACGTTTGCGCGATGCAATTAATCAGATATGAGCGGGTCTGGAACAGTTTGAGATAATCGAGTTTGAGATAATCGAGCAAGGATCGCCGCGGTGATTTTAGGACAACGGGATGCGACGCAGCACGCGGATCGCGTTGCCAAAAACAAAGTAACCCGAGCAAAAACCCTGGCGGTGCGACCGAATAAAACGCCCAGCGCCAGCCGAGATGCGAGCCAATCGCGCCGCCAATCACGTAACCCAGCGCGCTTCCAACAGGAATTGCCGCGCAAAAGATCGCCATGACCCGGCCGCGCGTTTCAATCGGATACAGATCGGCCAGGATCGTCGGCGCGGCTGGGCCGTAACCTCCTTCGCCGATTCCGACGCAGATTCGAGTGGCGAAAAGCATTCCAAACGTGGCCGCAAGACCTGACGCGCCGCTGGCCAGACTCCACAGGAGCACCGCTGATCCCACAATGATCCAGCGCGACATGCGATCGGCCAAGAACCCCAACACCGGCGCGCTCAACATGTAGGTGACCAGAAACGCCGTTCCGAGGAAACCCGTCTTAGTCATCGCGTTCACGTCGCCAGGGGAGAAAAACGTTGCTCGAATCTCTGGCTCGACCGCTGCCAGCACCTGACGATCGATGTAATTAAAAAGGTTGATCGCTAGCAACAGACCAAGCGCGGTCCCGGCGCTTGTGGAGGAGCGACCACTATTGTCCATTCGAGAGTTGCCGATTGCAGATGAGCGCCGGGTAATTGTAAATCATAAACAATGGCTTCCACATCCATCGCCGAGCGCATCCTTTATTTCTTCGGCTGGGCTCTTGCCAGTTGTTTTTACCGCGTTTCGGCCCACGGCACGAATAACCTGCCATCCGGTGGATGCTTACTTCTGCCCAATCACATCACCTGGGTCGACGCGATCGTTCTCCAGCTCGCCTGCCCTCGCCCAGTCCGCTACATCATCGATCAGGAATTTTACCGCAAACCATCGTTGCGTCCGTTTCTCCGCGCAGTTGGCTGTATTCCGATAGACACACGCCATGCGCGATCTGCGATCAAGGCCGCGACCGAACGAATTGCTGCGGGCGAAGTGGTTTGTCTTTTTCCCGAAGGCCAACTCACGCGGTCCGGCACATTGTTACGACTGAGACGCGGCTATGAGGTAATTGCCCAACACGCCGACGCGCCGGTGGTTCCGGTCTGGCTCGATCGGCTGTGGGGCTCCATTTTTTCGTTCCAGGGCGGAAAATTCTTCGCCAAACTACCAAAGGAAGTTCCCTATCGTGTCAGTGTCGCGTTCGGTAAACCGCTCGAACCCACCGCTGCCGACATTGCCACCGTTCGCGAGGAACTTCTTAAGCTGGGCGAGTTCTGTTACAGCCGGCGACCTAAACTGGATCGACATCTTGCCGAAACATGCGTGCGCGGCTTGAAACGGAAACGTTTCAGGACCGCGGTCATTGATGGTTTGGATCACAGCGAGCTGAGCCGCGCTAAACTTCTCGGCGCTGCTGCCGCATTGAGCCGTTTCTTGCGAAAGGAATTTTCCGATCAACGGATCGCGATCGTTCTGCCGGCCAGCAAAGGTTCGATGGTTGCGAATCTGGCAGTGACACTGGCTGAAAAAGTTCCGGTGGATCTGAATTTCACCATGGGCCGCGCCGCGAATGAATTCTGCTGTCAGCGCGCAGAATTGAGGGTCGCGATTACCGCGACCGCGTTCATGGAACGTCTGAAGGATTTCCCGTGGCCACAACGCGTGTTGAAATTGGAAGAATTGATGCCGCGCCTGAAAATGCAAATCCTCTTTTGGTGGATCATGTCGATCTTCTGCCCGACATGGCTCCTGCTGCGTCTGTTGCAAATTCCAACCGTAGGTGGCCACGCCGAAGCAAGTTTGCTCTTCACCAGCGGCAGCACCGGCGATCCCAAAGGCGCTATCCTCAGTCATCGCAACATTGTGGGAAACGTTGCCCAGTTCCGCGAGTTACTCGACGCGAAGAAGGAAGACGCAATTCTCGCTTCGCTTCCCTTCTTTCACAGCTTCGGCTCGACCGTGACGCTCTGGTATCCGCTGATCGAGGGCGTGCGGATTGTCACTTATCCAAGTCCGCTCGAAGTCGCGAAGAACGCGGCCCTGATTGAGAAGTACAAGCTCACGCTTCTGCTCGCGACGCCGACATTTCTGCGCGGTTACTTGCGAAAAGTCGAACCACCACAACTTCGCACTCTGCGCCTGATCATTACCGGCGCCGAGAAGCTTCCACTCGATCTGGCGAAGGCGTTCGAAGAAAGATTTAGCCAGCGCGTGTACGAGGGTTACGGGCTGACTGAAACTTCACCGGTCGTCAGCACCAATTTGCCCGACCCGAAACCGACGAGACCGGGCGAACAGGTGCAGCCATCGAGCCGTCTCAGTTCCGTCGGCAAAATGGCTCCGGGAATCGCCGCCGAGATTCGCAATCCGGAAAATGATCAGAAACTTTCGTTGCACGACACCGGAATGATCTGGTTCCGGGGTGTTAACATTTTCGAAGGTTATCTGGACGATCCCGAACGCACGGCTGCTGTCTTGCATAATGGGTGGCTCAAAACCGGCGATATCGGCCGGTTTGACGAGGACGGATTTCTTTACATCGAAGGCCGGCTGTCGCGCTTTTCAAAAATCGGCGGCGAAATGGTGCCGCACGAGTCAATCGAACAAAAGATCATCGATCTGCTTGGACTTGCCGGAAAGGACGAACGACTGATCGCCATCATGGGCGTGCAGGACAAAGCGAAAGGCGAAGCGCTTGTTCTTTTGAACGCCGTTGATGTCGACCTCGCGCAATTGCGAGACAAGCTTCGCGATGTCGGCGTTCCGAATCTGTGGATCCCAAGGAAAATTAGCCGCGTTGATGCGATCCCGGTTTTGGCTTCGGGCAAACTCGACCTGAGAAAATGCCAGGAGCTCGCCCAAAAATGACGACCACGGATGACGGTTGTCGAACGAAATCCGATGAAACTAGCCCAGGGTTTTAACGCTGGGTCTAAATGACCAGAAAGTTAGAGTCCCGCTAGGGACGAAACAACTTGTGTCGTCCCTCCGGGACTTGCTTTGAATCGATCTCTTTCCCAGCCTTGAAAGGCTGGGCTATCATCAATTGAATGCGGAATACCTTCCATTCCATCGCCAATCGCGCGGCAGCGCTCTTCATGAAAGTGCTGTTCGGTTATTCGTCGCGTGTTCACGTCGTTGGGCTGGAAAATACAAAACACACCGACGGATTCCTGCTCGCTTCGAACCACATCAGTCATTTCGATCCGTTCATTATTTCGGCCGTCGTTCGGCGCAAAATCGATTGGATGGCGATGGCGGAATTTTTCCCACTGCCGATTGTTGGTTTGTTTTTGCGCGCAGTAGATGCATTTCCTGCAGAGCGTGATCGCGCCGACCGCAAGACGATTCGCACCGCTATCGAACGGCTGAAGGATGGTCGTATGGTCGGCGTGTTTCCCGAAGGAGGTATTCGTGATGGAACCCAGTCGTTGCTGGAAGGCGCGCCGCTCCGGGCCGGCGCTTCGACACTTGCCCATATCGCTCAGGTGCCAGTGTTGCCGTGCGTCATCCTCGGAAGCGATCGTCTTTACGCCAAACGAAATTGGTTGCCATTTCGACGCACTCGAATTTGGATCGGTTTCGGCAACGCGATCTCAAACTTTCCCGAGTTGGAAAAATCCCGAGCCCGCGAACGCATCGAGGAGGAGCTGACAGCTGCGTTTCAGAAAATCTACGGCGAACTCCAGGAGAGATTTCGCCTCACCCAGGATGACCTGCCCCATCCGCCGCGAGAGCGGATGAAGAAACCAACGCCTGAATTACACCACGAAGGTCACGAAGCACACCAAGGCGGATCAAATCAAAATAATACTCTGCCTCTTCGTGACCTTGATGTTCTTCGTGGTGGCATACTTCAACGAACTGCGGCAAAGACCGTCGACTTCGCGATGTGCGCGTCGATGAACCTCCTGCAGGCGCGCCACCATTTGAATGGTCACAGCGCGGAAACGATGGAGCAATATGTAGTTGAATGTGAGAAACTTACGCTGCCCGAATATTACGCCGCGCCGAGTAACGTCGATCTCGCGCGCGCAGTTGCGAACGGAACAGGCGCGACAGTGACGTGGCGCAGCCCAATTCAAACGAAGTTTCCACCAAACAATTCCGCCCGCGCCGAATTTTTTCCGAGCGACCATCCGAAAACTGCGCCCACCGTAATCATGCTGCACGCCCTGATGTCTGCGGCCAACATCGGTTATCGTCGCTGGGCTTCGCGGTTTAACGAGCTTGGTTGGAACGCGTGCTTCGTTCATCTGCCATATCATTATTCGCGAGTTCCACGCGGTTACTGGAACGGCGAGCTTGCGATTACCGCCGATCTTGTCCGAAATGCCGAAGGATTGCGCCAGGGTGTGATGGAAGTGCGCCAATTGATCGCCGCCCTGCGCGAACACGGCTGCCGTGAATTCGGAATTCTTGGGACAAGTTACGGCGCGTGGATCGGCGCCCTGCTTGCCTCGGTTGAGCGCGACTTCCGTTTTCTCGCACTGATGGCGCCGATTGTGAACGTCGAACACGCGATCTGGCAAAATCCCGCGACAGTGATGATGAGGCGGGAGCTTCACCGCGCGAAAATCACTCCGGAACTTGTGGCGCGACATTTTCATCTCAGCTCGCCGTCACACACCGAGCCGCTATGCGATCCGGCGCGCGTTCTCTTTGTCCTGGGTGAATTCGATTTAGTCGCCCCGTCAGCCGACATCGAAGCCATTCATCAGAAATGGCGCGGCTCGGAACTGCTGCGCGTGCCGCAGGGACATTTCGGCTATCGCATGATGCGGGAAACGGTCGCGCGTCTGAAAGAGCGCGGATTGTAGATCAAACGATTCGGAGAAACTCCAAACTCGGCGCGAGATCTCGGAAGACGGCTTCGGCTAGAACGTTATGGCCCTCGGCCGAGGCATGCCAGCCGTCGACGTGGTGCAGTAGCTCGGCCCGGCTCAAGTCGGCCGTTGCTAGCGCATCTGAATATCGCAGTTGCACACTGTCGTCTGCCTCGAACTCGCGATTGAACTCGTCGATCATCATCCGAAGTTCGTCGTTCACCATTTCGGCGAGACGAATCACATTTCCGCGATAATCTGGCCGGAAGGAAATCAGATACTTGTAGGTCGTCTCCAAGTGGGGATACAAAGTCCGATCGGCCGCGCGCAGTCGCTCCGCTTCTGCTCGGCCCTTGAAGTAAGATCCAAAGTTCACCAGCCCAAAGACAACAATTGCGACTCGCCGGCGCTTTTTGCGTGCGTGTTCAATCAGGTTTCGTAATCGGCGCGCGAAATTTTTGCGGACTTCATGTCGTTGTCGTTGCAAGCGCCCTTCAGCGTTTTCCAGCTCATCGCGCGGGCTTCGCCAGGCCCAGTCCACATTGTTGTGTCCGATCGAGATCAGCACCAAATCGGGAAATCGCCTGGCGCGAATTAGTTGGTCGATCTGCGCGGAGAAGTTTCGCGTCCCTAGAATGCGTCGTGATAACCACAGACGGTCACTGTTATCATCGATCATTGCACCAATGCCCCCATAGTGGCTGGCAACCAGCGGCGTCAACTTCTCCAATCGTTTCGACACGCTCTGAATTTGCGGTGAATCGTCGACATTCAGAAACCAGTCGCTATCGCGACGGCTGCGCGCCCGCCAGAATGTCGCCCACGGCGTCGAAACATGAATTCCGGTGCAAACGCTGTCACCGATCATTGCGATATGCGGCAGACAATTGATCAACTTTGCGCGGGTGACCTCACCTCGCCGATAAGCCACATAATCTGAATGATATCGCGACTCTGGCTGACTGATGCGTTCCAGGAAATCTTCAGTGATGACCGTGGTCGACTTCATTGCGATCCGGCAATCAATCGCCGATCTTGTTAATCGAGCCAGGCTTTGGCGGCGAGCAACTGGCGCAACTGTTCGTTGTCAGTCGACAACGCCGGCAGCCATTCGCCGATTAGTTCTCGTCTCCACCAGCCTTTCTCGCCGAGCGGGGCAAATTCGTAGCGATACAAACGCGCGCGGACGTATCGCGGCGGCGCGTCCGGAAACGGATTGTTGGCTAAAAGCGACAAGGTGTTCCTGTCGTTGTGCAAGAGCTTCCAGACGAAATGGAACGTCCAGGGATATTCGGCTGGCGTCGACATGGCCGCGAACCAGATTTGCCAGTCAATCCGCGGCTGATACGGCGCGATGAACGCCGGCCATCGATTCGGATCGCCTGGCTTCGCTTTAAATTCGTACTCCTTCCATTTGGTTTCACCGGTAATGACGGCGTCGGCCGTTCCCTCAAAAACAATCTCGTCGCGCTCCCGACCAACGGTTCCGAACGCACCGTAGGAGTTCACCAGATCGAGCGGATCGAAGGAGTAATTCATCAACTGCCGCCCCCCCACCAGATTTAACACGGTCGGAACGCTCAACCACGCAACCAGGGCCGCCAAGGCGACGGAGATTCCGTTGCGGATCCAAGATGGTTGCGATTGCGCTGCCGCCTGTTCGGCGCGCCTAACGAGTGATCCTGGCAAAATACGGCGCCACAGCGTGTCGTCGAAGCAGGCGAGAAACGGAATAATCGTCAGATAATTTAGAAACGAAAGGTTGCCACTGATTATGAGGATGACTTGAAACAGGACGAGCAAGATTCCCGCGATGTGGCGAGCCGTTCGGGGACCAAACGAAAACCAAGGCACGACCAATTCGACAACGTGGTTCCAGAGGACCTCAAGGTTATGAAACCAGTGCGGCAGAAAATGAAAATAGCGACTGATCGGATTCGGGATCGGCTGCGTTTCGTAGTGGTAATACATGCATGTGAGATCGCGCCAGCAATCGTCACCCCGAAGCTTAATGAGTCCCGCGCCGACCATTATCCGAAAGCCGAGCCAGCGGAATAGCCAGAACACCAGGATCGGGGGTCGCGATTTTGGAAACGGCCGCGGATCGATCAGCGGACAAAGAAAGATCGACAGAAAACCGGTTTCGAGGAGTTGGATCTCCCAGCCGTAGCCGTACCAGATATTGCCGACATGAGCGATCGACAGGTAGATGATCCAGAGCAGCGCCAGCAGAATCGAGTTGGCGTAGCCACACAAAAGGATCAGCGACAGCGCAAGGCCGACCCAGGCGAAGATTGTGAGTCCCAAATCGGATACGCCGAACCAGAACAGAGATGGCATGTGCAACATCGCCGCCGTGCGCGAGCCGTAATACGTGTGGATCCGTGAAAGAAAATCGTGGGCCGGGGTCAGCCCGGTGGCTCCGATCAACGGCACCAGCTGATTTACTGCGACCAGGAACGCAATCGCGTAGACGAAACCGAGCAACCGCAAAATGACGAATCGCGTGAGCCAATAATCATTTCCACGCGCGAAAAATTTCTCGATCTCGTCATTCATCGCGACCGATAACAAAAAACAAACTGCCAGGGGGGAGACTGGAGCCGGCGGGAGCCGAGCGACATAGACGCAGCCCGAAGGGTTCGCGAGTGGGAACGAGCGAATCAATTGAACTCCAATAACGATTCGGCATCGCGTGAGTTTTCACGAAGTTATTCAGATAACACGCGCTATTCCGATACTCCACAAGAACGCCGAACGTCCAACGCCCAACGTCGAAGCAAAACCAAAACCTGCCAGGGGGGAGAATTGAACTCCCGACCAAGGGCTTATGAGTCCCCTGCTCTACCGCTGAGCTACCCTGGCGAAGCAAGCGGCGACAACGTTCAATCGCGTAGTGCTCGGTGTCAACGCGCATGCTGTAGCGGCGCTCGCAGAGCGCCGCTAGAGTTACTCCTTCTTCTTCGAAACGTACGGCGCGAGGTCTTTTTCGCTACCGCGGATGGCTGCCATGAAACAAACGCCGCCCTCCTCTTTCACCACACCGGTCCAACGATCTTGATCCACATAACGCCAGCCGTTGAAATATTTGGTTGCGCCAGTTTTCGGATCGCGCACCGCCGGAAAAAGAAAAAACTGCATTTTCTTTTCCACGACCCAGACCTGCGCTACGCGCTGACCTTCCTCGTCGTCGAAAACGCGCAGGCCGAGCGTTTTCAGATCGGCAAATTCCGGCGGCACGTCGTAATGGGCGAGCCGATGCTTCATAAAAAAGTAATCGCCGAGCGCGCCAGCGTTCGTTTTCACCGGATCCAGAATCATTGAGTGCGTCGACGACGCAGTCGTGAGCAAGCGGCGAGCGGTGACTTCGCCGGGAAAACGGTTCAGCCGATCGACCAGTTGGAAAACCACGATCACGGCGATGACAAGCGCGGCGATGCCTGTCGCAAGAAAGACAGGATTCTGCACGTACTTCTTCCACGTCCGTCGCGGCGGCGCGATGAACGCTTCGGTCGGAACCCATTCGATGATTTCCTTCGGGATGGGAATTGCCTGGACCAACGCGCTCGCCGCCTTGTCGAAGTTCTGTTGCGTAGTAAACGCAGCCGTCTTGCGCGCGTGATGCACGGCAGTCCGCAGTGCGCGATCGTTGACCTGCTCGTCCTGAATTGGGGCGCAGTGCAACAGCATCTGGTCGCGTCGCGAAAGTTCGGCCGCATTCATATTTGCGATACCGGAAAGGTTGCATCCAACCATGCTTGAAATTCGCGACGGCCATTGCCGAGCAATTTGGACAACTCCGGTGGTTTCAACTCCGTCACCGAGAGCAGATCGCGATAGCTGAACTCATTCAGATAGAACAGAGCAAGCGAAGTGCGCTGTGGGTCTGGTGCGGCGGCAATCCAGATGGCGAATTGTTCCGGCTCGAGCTTTTGAATCTGCGATGGCGCCCATTCCGCGAGTTCGCCCTGGTCAAGATCGACATCTTCCGCCTGCAAACCTTTTTCGCCTGCTTCCAGACAACGCCAGCGCGCATTGCGAAAAAACCAAAGCCGGTCGCGCGGGGCTTCGCCGTCAGCTGCTTGCTGTGCAGCTTCGCGCAAAGTCGCATGAAAAACTTCCTGCGCTTTCGCGGCATCAGCCAGCATTAGAAAGCAAAAGCGATAAAGCTGCAGCAGATCTTGTTTCTCTTCGGCCACCCGGACTTCTCCGCGGGAATGTTACGCGCCTTGCGTCGTTCGCAACGAAAATCAGGTACCGGCGATTGACCTCGATCGCCATTTGGCGGTTTGGTGAACCGCCGCTACCTACAATTGCTTCATCCTCCGCGCGACTTCTTCGGCGTTTTCGCGACTGTTGAACGCCGAGACCCGGAAATAACCTTCGCCCTCGGCGCCAAATCCGGCTCCGGGTGTGATCACAACGTTAATCTCATTCAGCATTCGGTCGAACATTTGCCAGCTGGTTAGGCCTTTCGGCGTTTTCACCCAGATGTAAGGCGCATTTTCACCGCCATAAACATTCAGCCCGAGACCTTCGCATGCTTGCCGCAAAATCTTCGCATTACCCATGTAGTGATCGATCAAAGTGCGACATTGCTTGCGTCCGTCATCGGAATAGAGCGCCTCGGCCGCGCGCTGGACCGGATAACTCACGCTGTTCGATTTCGTGCTCCAACGCCGATGCCAAAGGGGATGAAGCGGCAACTTCTTTCCCGATTCGGTTCCCGCCAGGACCGTCTTCGGCAGTACCGTGAAACCGCACCGCACCCCAGTGAATCCGCCGATCTTCGAGAAACTGCGAAACTCGATCGCGTATTCGCGGGCGCCGTCGATCTCAAAAATCGAGTGCGGAATCCTCGGATCAGAGATGTAGGCTTCGTATGCGGCATCGAATAAAATCACGGCGTCGTGCTGGCGCGCGTAATCGATCCATCTAGCCAACTGATCCCGCGTCGCTACCGCGCCGGTCGGATTGTTCGGGAAACAAAGATAAACCAAATCGACATGCTCTCCGCCGCCGCGGGGCGGTTCGGGAACGAAATTATTTTCTGCCGTGCACGGCAAATAAACGATTCCCTCGTAGCTTCCGTCTTTCCGAGCGGCGCCAGTGTGGCCCGTCATCACATTCGTGTCGACGTAAACTGGGTAAACCGGATCCGGGACCGCGACTTTGTTTTGGTCGCCGAGAATGTCGAGAATGAATCCGCAATCGCACTTCGATCCGTCCGAAACGAAAATTTCGTCGTCGGCAATGTCGATCTTGCGATCACGAAAATCGTGCTGCGCGATGGCCGATCTCAGGAATTCGTAACCTTGCTCGGGACCGTAACCGTGAAAAGTCTCGCGGTGTCCGAGTTCGTCGGCCGCGCGCTTTATCGCGTCAATCGCCGCCTGCGGCAGAGGCTCGGTCACGTCGCCGATGCCGCAACGGATCAATTTCTTCGCGGCGTCCGGATTCTTTTCGCAAAACTCCCGCACCCGCCGCGCGATCTCCGGGAAGAGATAGCCAGCCTGAAGTTTGAGGTAATTTTCGTTTAGGTACGCCACTGTAGCGGCGCTCTATGAGCGCCGAATATTAGTAAAACGGCGGTCATAGACCGCCGCTACAGAAACAGATCAATAATTTTTGGCCACGGCGTCCCAATTCACGACGTTCCACCACGCCTTGATGTAATCAGGCCGGCGGTTTTGATAATTGAGATAGTAAGCATGTTCCCAAACGTCGACGCCGAGGATGGGCGTGCCTTCCGCGCCGGAAACAGCTTTGCCCATTAGCGGACTGTCTTGATTCGCCGTCGAAACGATTTCCAGCTTTCCCCCTTTGTTTTTAATCAGCCAGGCCCAACCGCTTCCGAAACGTTTCACTCCGGCGTCCGCGAATTTTTCCTTGAACTGATCGAATCCGCCGAACGTCGATTTGATATCGTCGGCGAGCTTGCCTTTCGGCTCCCCGCCCGCGTTCGGGCCCATGATTTTCCAAAAGAAGGAATGGTTCGCGTGACCGCCGCCGTTGTTGCGCACGGCCGTGCGAATATCTTCCGGAACTGAATTCAAATCGCGGATCAAGTCCTCGACCGATTTCTTTTCCAGATCGGGTTTGCCTTTGATCGCGTTGTTCACGTTGGTGATGTACGCCTGATGATGCTTGGTGTAATGGATCTCCATCGTCCGCGCGTCGATGTGCGGCTCGAGCGCGTCGTAGGCGTAAGGTAATTTGGGTAGTTCGTAAGCCATATAAACACGTTAGGCCGCGCCGATTAGCGGTCAATTGGTAGCCGAGGCGAAGATGTCGATCTGTAGGGGAGCGCTCTTGTTTTACCTCGCCGTTCGAGAGTTCCGATCCTCGCCAGGATGACGGACCCACAGCACGACGAAAGACATAATTGTGAGACCAACAATAATCGACGGCGCGTAGTCGGGACCGGACCTCAAGGCATGTTTGAAAACAAGGAAATATTTCAAATCGTCGCGCATCACGACGAAATAACAGACGACATGAGTTGCGAAGAAACTCACAACTAATAGAAGCAGAATCTTCGCTGCTTTGGGGAGATTGAATTTCAAGAATAGTGCCGTTGGTAGCGGCGATTGACCTCAATCGCCATGGCGGTTCGGTGAACCGCCTCTACCTGCAGTTGTAATACCCCGGCCGAGTGATGAAACCTTTTCGGTAGTTCACATACGTCGCAATGGCGAGAAGCGGGAAATTTTGGCGGTACATGTCGTACTTCAGATAGAACACGCCGGGGAAGCCTGTGCCGGTGATTTCCGGCTCGTCCCACGAACCGTCATGTTTCTGCGTGCTCAGCAAAAAACGCAGCCCGCGCTGAATACTCGAACGATTCAAATCGCCGCACGCGCAAATGCCCATGATCGCCCATGCGGTTTGGGACGCGGTGCTCTTGCCGATGCCTTTTGTCGCCGGATTCTCGTAAGTGGCGCAGGTTTCGCCCCAGCCGCCGTCGTCGTTCTGGCAGCTCTCGAGCCAATCGCGTCCGCGCAAAATCCAATCCTGCGTCATGTCCTGATCAATGGCGCGCAATCCCCGCAGCACTTGCCAGGTTCCGTAAATGTAATTCACGCCCCAGCGGCCGTACCACGAACCGTCCGCTTCCTGCGTGTCGATCAAATATTGAATGCCATCGCGAACACTGCGGACTCTTGGATTGAAATTGATGTAACCGAGCAACTCCAGGGTTCGCGCAGTCAGATCGCTGCAGGTTGGATCGAGAATCGCGTTGTGGTCCGCGAACGGCATGTCTTCGAGCCACGGAGTCGTGACGTTTTTATCGAACGCGCCCCATCCGCCATCACGACATTGGAAACTCATTTGCCAATCGAGCGCGCGCCGGAAAGTCTTGGCGAGCTCGGATTCATTCTCCGGCTTAACCAGTCGCAACGCCATCAACACCATTGCGGTGTCGTCCACATCCGGATAATAAACGTTGTTGTATTCGAAGGCCCAACCACTGGCCTCGCGATGCGAGTTGTTGTAGGCCCAGTCGCCGCGAATCCTCACTTCTTTGTCGAGCAACCATTTTGCCGCGCTGCGCAACGCCGGATCGTCGGCCGGCAGGCCAGACTCGGCGAGCGAGATCAAGTTAATCGCGGTGTCCCAGACCGGCGAGAGACACGGTTGAATCCGAAAATCCTCCGGATCATCCAGAAACAATCCGGCGAAATCCTGGGCTGATTTCTTATAAGCCGGATGGTCCTTCGGATAACCAAGAACGCGGAGCGCTATCAAACAGTTGAGCATCGCCGGATAAACGGCCGCGAGCCCATCACTCCCCTCCCCAATTCGCTCGAGCATCCAGCGTTCGGCTTCTTCCAAAGCGCGTTTACGCATCGGACGGATCCGCAACGGGTGCACAATTTTCAGGACGTCATTGACGCGCAGGAAGAAATTCCTCCACGTCCAAAACCGTTCGCTGCGCGGCAAGCGCAGATCGCCTTGCTCGGTGCCGAGCGGATACAGTTCGTGCAGTTGTTTGTTGCCGGGCAGCGAACGCGTCGGCTTGAAGTGGTTAATGATCGCGAGCGGAATGAGCATAGCCCGGCTCCAGGACGACATTTTGTAGATGTGGAATGGCGCCCAGCTCGGCAGCAAAATCATTTCCACTGGAATCGTCGGCAGATATTTCCAGGGAAACTGCCCGAGAAGCGCGAGATAAAGTTTGCTGAACGTGTTCATGCGCGGGATGCCGCCGAGACGCAGAATGTTCTCGCGCGCCTTGCGCATAAACGGTAGATCGGGCGAATAACCGGCCAACTTTAGTGCGAAGTAGCCTTTTACCGACGCGTTGATCTCGCTCGGGCCGCCAAAGTAGATGTTCCAGCCACCGTCCGGCAATTGACGCTTTAAAATGTGGCGGGCGCAGCGTTCCTGAAGGGTAACGTCGATTTCACCGAGCCAGTGCACGAACAGCACAAAGTCGGAGCAAAGCGTGCTATCGACGACCAGCTCCCCGCACCAATGGCCATCTTCGTGTTGCTGCCGCAACAAATTCTGCTGTGCGCGTCCAATCGCATCCGAGATCTCCGGATCAGTTGCGCTGAACGGCTGTTCCCGCTCCGGAGTCGCGCTTCGTAATGAAATAACGTTTGCTGACGAACTCATTGAGGTTGTCGATCTTATATACGGCGATCGACTAATTGTCGACCTTACGACGCCTTGGTGGCCGCCGCTTCCGCTTGAGCCTGTTTCCCGGTCAAATGGCCATTGCCGACGCTCACGCCGTTGAAGGCGAGAATTTCGTTGCCGCGGCCGGTCGGCTTCGGTTTCGCTCCGAAATTAAACTTGATCGTCTTCCAGGTATCGCCGCGCTTGGCCTGCAAACCGAGGCTGGCTGTTGGCTCATAGCCGCAGTGCACCATACAATTTTCACAACGCGGATCGCGCGCGACGCCGTCGGCCACGCCGTACTTCTCCCACTGCACTTTTTCCAGCAACTCGGCGTAGCTCGAGTAATGAGCGTCGGTCATTAAGTAGCAGGGTCCTTTCCAACCGCGGATGTTACGGGTTGGGATCGCCCACGCCGAGCAAGTCAGGTCGCGATGGCCGGCCAGAAATTCAAAATAAACCGGCGTGCCGAAGAATGTGTAGTCATTCATCCACTTCTCGATTTTGGAAAACTTCTGCTTCGTCATCTCGCGGGTGAGAAAGAAATTCTCCGGTTGCAGATTGAGCCGCTTGATCATGTCCTTCTTCGCCGCGTCATATTCATAGCCGGGCGAAATGGTGTGACCGTCCACGCCGAGATCGGAGAGATAATCGAACATTTGCTCGACCTCGTTCATGTCGGTTTCTTTGTAGATCGTCGTGTTGGTCGCAACCTGGTAACCGAGAATTTTCGCCATCTTGATGGCGAGGATGCATTCCTTGAAGACGCCTTCGCGCTCAACGATTAAATCATGAACCCGCTCCAAGCTGTCGAGGTGAACATTCCAATACATCCACTTGCTCGGGGCGATTACGGGTTTCGCTGCGTCCTTTGGACCTTTACGAATTTCAGTCGCGTCTTTCTCGGTTATCAACCCGCGGGCCAATAGGACGCCGATCTTGCCTTCCAAATCGTTGCGCTTTGAGCTGTCCGTCCCGCCCAGGCGGGACAATTCTTTCGCCAGCCATTCCCGCATCTTTTTGCGCATGAACATGGCATTGGTGCAGATATAAACGATCCGGCCCTGCTCGAGCAGTCCGTCCACCAGTGCTTCGATGTGAGGATAAATCAGGGGCTCGCCGCCGCAGATCGAGATCATCGGGGCATTGCATTCCTCCGCCGCGCCCAAACAGTCCTCCAAGGTCATCATGTCCTTGAGCGAGGTGGAATATTCGCGGATCCGTCCGCAGCCGGTGCAGGTAAGGTTGCAGGTATGCAACGGTTCCAGCTGCAATACGGTCGCGAATTTCTTCGTGCCGCGCAGCTTCTGCCCAACAATGTAGGCAGCGATTTTCGTCGTTAATGCGAGCGGAAATCTCATAAGGCTGTGGACGTTAACAACGCTTCCAAGCGTGTCAACCAGCAGATGGTTGGACGGAACTAGAGCCGAATCTATTGCAAAAGCGAGCAAATCTTCCGCAACGTCAGGCCGGGTCCGCGGTTCAATATTTGAACCTTTGAGCTCGAGGAAGATCGAACCTAATATATACACTATGAAAACATTACTCGCAGTCGCGATTGCCGCGGTTCTCGCTGGCACAGCCTACGGTCAGAGCGCATCTGCCGGGGGCCAGCCGGTTGGACCAAAGACAACCGGTCCCGGTGCTTATTCGCCACCCAATTCGCCGTACAAAAAATGGACCACCGCCCAGTTGCAGCAACGCCGGCTGGATCTATATCGGCAAATTCCGCAAACCCAAACAAACTTCCCGGGACACCGGGGAGAACCGGTATTCATTCACCACGGAGGCGAAGCGTTCTCCGATCAGCAAAGGGAGATCTACGCTATCGAGGGTGAGTTGAACTATCGCTACCAGCACGGCGACAAAGACGCCGAGCTGAAACGCGCGATGCCCGGCCAGCCACACATTTAAGTTGGTCGAGCCATCAGGCACGCGCTAATGCGTCTGCCAACCGCGCCGAATCAGACTGATCGCGATCGCTGCGAGCAGGAGCGCGATGATTTTCGAAACGCCGCGTAATCCCTGCCGCCCCATTAAGCGCGCGAAACGGTCGGCGTTGCAAAGCGCAATTGCGACAATCGCCAGGTTCACGATCAGCGAGAGCAAAGTGAACACGACGCCGACGCTGTCGATCAAAATCAAGAGTGCCGTCAGCAATGCCGGACCGGCGATTAATGGCATTCCGAGCGGAACGACGCCGAACTCATTGTCGGTGTCGCGATCGGCCCGGCCGTAACCGACCAGTTCACGCACGGCGAGCGCGAGCAGAATTAATCCGCCCGCGACTTGGAAATCGGCCACAGTAATTCCGAGCGCAGCGAAGATTGCCTTACCCAGAAAGATAAAACCCACCGCAACCAGCAACCCGGTTAGCAAACCGAGAAACGCCTGATGCTTGCGATGCTCCTGCGACGCATTGGTGCCGAGGCCCATGAAAATCGCGACCAACCCGATTGGGTCGATCGCGACAAACACCGGAATGAACGCCAGCAGGAATCTTGCGATCATCTGGGCACAGATGAACACAGATAAAACGGGGATTCAGCAAAATTCCGTCTGTGATCGGTAAAAATCTGTGTAAATCTGTAGCCTTTCTGCCCTGACAAAATCTATGAAAACTACATGGCCTCTCTGTACTCTTGCTCTTTCTCTTTCTCTTACCCTCTACGCCGAAAATCTTAAGACCGTCGACGATTTCAGCGCCGCTGCTGCGAAAGCGAAGGCTGTTTTGGCACTTCCGGATTGGGAGCGCACTCCCGAAGCGGTCGACGCGATGACGAAGACAGCGATCGACACTGCCAACAAGGCGCTCGATCAAATCGGCTCACAGGACCTCAGCAAAGTTACATTCAAGAGCACTGTCGTCGCGCTCGACGATCTGACCTGGGCAGCCGGCAATGCGGCGAGCCGGGCTGTGGTGATCAAGGAGTCCAATACGGATCCGAAGGTCCGCGAGGCGGCTGAGAACGCGGAGAAAACGTTTCAGGATTGGGCGGTCGGCATCGATTACCGTGAGGACGTTTACAAAGCGCTGAAAGCGTTCGCCGACACCAAGCCGAAACTTGCCGGCGAAGACAAAAAGCTTTTCGACGAAACGATGCGCGATTATCGCCGCGCGGGTTTGGCGTTGCCGCCCGACCAACGCAAGGAAGTGGAAGATCTGCGCAAACAATTGGCCAAGGTTGGCACCGACTTCGACACCAACATCGTCAACGCAAAGGTGCCAGTCGTCTTCACGAAAGCTGAACTCGACGGCGTGCCGGAAAGCTTCTTCTCCTCGCCCGGCGTCAAAACGGGCGACGATGCCTACACTGTTCTCTCCAACGTCACCTGGCAGTTCACCGCTGTTGAAGAAAACGCCAAGAGCGAAGCGACCCGCAAGAAACTGTACGTGATTCACGATTCGCTCGCCAAGGACACGAACCGCACCGTTCTCGATCAAATGATTGATCTTCGAAACAAGATTGCGCTCCGGCTCGGTTATAAATCGTGGGACGATTTCCAGACCGAAGTCAAAATGGCCAAGAACGGCGCCGGCGCGAAAAAATACATCGATGATTTGGTGTCCGGCATTCAGCCGAAGTTCGACGCCGAGGTCGCTGAACTCCAAAAAATGAAGGCGGCGGACACTCACGATCCGAACGCGAAAATTGGTGTCTGGGACTGGCGTTATTACGACAACCAGCTCGTGAAACAGAAATACGCCGTGGACAACGAAGCGCTCCGCGACTTTTTCCCGTTCCAAAAAGTGCTCGATGGAATGTTCAACATCTACCAGAGCATCTTCGGGCTGAAATTTGAAAAAATCGCCGCGCCCTACAAATGGGTCGACGACCTTCAGCTTTACGTGGTCACCGACGCCGCGACCGGCGAGCCGCTGGGCATGTTCTATCTCGACATGTTCCCGCGCGAAGGAAAATTCAATCACTTCGCCGAATTCAGCATCACCGTTGGCAAACTGCTTTCGGATGGCAAATATCAGCGGCCGGTTTGCGCGTTGCTTTGCAATTTTCCGCCGCCAAGCGCCGACAAGCCCTCACTCATGACCCATTCCGACGTGGAAACGCTGTTCCATGAATTTGGACATTGTCTCCACGAAATCACAACCCACGCAAAGTATGGCCGCTTTGCCGGCACGCGCGTTCCCGGCGATTTCGTCGAAGCCCCGTCGCAGATGCTGCAAAACTGGGTTTGGGACAAGAAAGTGCTCGATACTTTCGCCGCGGATTATCGCGATCCATCCAAGAAGATTCCCGCAGACATCATCAAGAAGATGAACGACGCCAAGAAAGCGACCGCCGCCGTTTTTTATCGCCGCCAATTCGCCTTCGCGTCGCTCGATCTCGCGATGCACGACGCGCATCCTGAAAACGCGCAATGGGATTGCGTAGATATTTCCAATCCGGTGCTCGAAAAAGTTTTTCTTCCGATCGAGCCGGGCACGACCATGGTCACTTATTTTGGTCACATGAACGGCTACGACGCCGGTTATTACGGTTACGCGTGGGCTGACGCGATCGCCGCCGACATGGCGACCGTTTTCGAAAAGGCGCCCAAAGGATATCTCGACAAACAAGCCGGAATGAAACTGCGGAAGGAAATCTACGAACAGGGCGATTCGCGAGATGTGGCCGTCTCTATCGAGAAGTTTTTAGGAAGAAAGCAATCGGTTGAGCCGTTCTTGAAAAAGATTGGCGTTAAAGGCGGAGACGGAAAGAAGAAGGTGGCGGGCCCGTCGAAAGAGCAACGATAACTAGTGTAGCCACGTCGCTATGCGACGTCTGACGGGCCGCAGGCCCGTAGCTACAAAGATTTACTCTTCTGTGGATGCAGCGGTCCCCGGCTGGAGGTAGGGGCGGTTCACCGAACCGCCCGCAAGCCAAGGTGGAACGCGTTGTCCTAAAGGCCAGTCCGACTCGGGACCGCGTTACTAAAAATAATGCGCGCTTACGCGCGATTTGTTTAACATCGTCTTCGGAGAAGCCGATCCACCACAACCATTATGAAAACGTCGCCATTGATCGTTCCGCTCCTGCTTTTCGCTAGTCTTCCCCTTCTCGCCGAAGACAAGGTCGCTGAGAAACTCAAACCCGCGCTCGACGTCATCACGCCGGACGCATTGCTCGCGCACATTAAGACTCTCGCATCCGATGAGTTCGAAGGTCGCGCGCCGGGCAGCAAAGGCGAAGAGCTCTCGATCAAATACATCGCCGATCAATTCAAATCCATCGGGCTGAAACCGGGAAATCCCGATGGCAGTTATTTTCAGGAAGTGCCGCTCGCCGGAATCAAGAGTGATCCTCGCATGCAATTTGTGATTAATGGCAAGCCGCCGATGGATCTGAAATTCGCGGATGACTTCGTCGCGTCGTCAGCGCGGTTACAAAACGAAATCAAGGTCGACAATTCCGACATCGTTTTTGTCGGCTACGGTGTGGTCGCGCCGGAATATGGCTGGGACGATTACAAAGGAGTCGACGTTCGCGGCAAAACGATCCTGATGCTGATCAACGATCCGGCAGTACCGGATCCGAAAGATCCAACCAAGCTCGACGACAACATGTTCAAAGGGAAAGCGATGACCTATTACGGCCGCTGGACCTACAAATACGAGATCGCGGCGCAAAAAGGCGCAGCCGCAGCAGTCATCATTCACGAAACCGTGCCGGCTGCCTATCCCTGGCAGGTCGTGAAGTCGAGTTGGTCGAAAGAAAACTTCGAGCTGGATAACCCGGATAAAAACATGCGGGCGGTTCAAGCGCGCTCATGGATCACGCTCGATGTCGCCAAAAAACTTCTCGCCGATTGCGGTCGGGATTTCGACGCGCTGAAGAAGACGGCGATCACCAAAGAGTTCAAGCCGGTGGCGCTTAATGCCAAAGCGAACATCGACATCAAACAACAAGTCCGCTCATTCAAATCGCACAACGTGCTCGGTAAGTTCGAAGGCGCTGATCCGAAATTAAAGGACGAATACATCATCTATACCGCACATTGGGACCATCTCGGAAAGCATCCCGAACTGTCGGGCGACCAGATTTTCAACGGCGCGATCGATAATGCCTCGGGCGACGCAGCCGTGATCACGCTGGCGAGCGCCTTTCCAAAAGCCGAACCGCCGCCACGGCGCTCGATTCTGTTCATGTGCACGACCGCGGAGGAAGCCGGTTTGCTCGGCGCCAAATGGTATGCTGAGCATCCGCTTTATCCGCTTCAGAAAACGCTGGCCGACATCAACATCGACACCTTGAACGTCTGGGGGAAAGCGCGCGACATTGAGGATGCGAGCTATGGCTTTTCCGATTTGGACGACATGCTTGCCGAAGCGGCGAAGCGACAAGGCCGTCCCGTGATTCCAAACCCGCGCCCGGAGAAAGGCAGCATCTATCGCGCAGACAACTTCGAATTCAGCAAAGTGGGTTTGCCATCGCTCTACATCGGCAAAAACCAGCATCTCATGTCGCGTCCGCCAAACGGACCGCTTCGTGCCGACGAATACGATTTGAAAGATTACCATCAAGTCACCGACGAAGTGAAACCGGATTGGGATCTCTCCGGCGCGGTGCAAGATGTCGATCTTCTATTCGAAGTCGGCTACCAGGTCGCCAATGCCGACAAATTTCCGGAATGGAAACCGGAAAATGAATTCAAACCGAAGCGCGACGCGTTGTTGAAGAAGTGAAGCGTCTTTACTAGGCACGATGATGGGTCCGGATACTGCGGAGGACGTTTGGATCGAATTGGTCGCCGGCGCGGTTATATTGTCAATGGGTGCATCGCTAGCTTGGTTTGGGCCGCGAGCTAAGGGAACGGTTCAACCGGGATATCTTCTGATGATTGTTGGCATCGGATTAATGTTCATGGGCTTATGGGAGGCCGGTATTTTCGGCTATTCAAAGCTCCTTGCCTTTATACCGGCAGCTATCAGCATTGGACTTTCCCTAATTTGGCTGCGTCATCGAAGGCGCTAAACGTTGAAGACGTGCTTGTGCCAAGCACCTGTTTTGTCATTCCGACCGAAGTCGAGGAATCTCTAACTATTGCCTGGCCCTTGTTTGATCAGAAATATTTAGAGATGTCTCGACTCCGCTCGACATGACAATGGTAGCGGCGATTGACCTCAGTCGCCATGGCGGTTCGGTGAACCGCTTCTACCTAAAAAAATGGAGTTCGCTCTCACTATTGCAGAATCTGTGAAAATCTGCCTGCACCGACGTAGCTTTCAGCGAAGGCGTGTGTCAATCTGTGGCTGAACCATGCGTGTTGATTTCGTCATTGGCGGAACGCAGAAGGGCGGGACGTCGGCGCTGGATTCGTTTTTGCGGCAGCACCCGGAGATTTGCATGCCGACGACACGCAAGGAGCTGCACTTTTTCGATCGCGAAGAGGAGAACCGCGATTACAAAAAGTATCACGCCAACTTTAAACCGAAGCCGCAACATCGCGTGATCGGCGAAGCGAGCCCGATCTACATGTACTGGGAAAACGCGCCAAGTCGGATCTGGAAATACAATCCGAAGATGAAATGGATCCTCGCGTTGCGAAATCCGGTCGAGCGCGCCTTCTCGGCCTGGAATATGGAAACGAAACGCGACAAAGAAAGGTTATCGTTTGCAGAAGCGATCGAAATAGAACCGGAACGTTGCCGCGAAGCACTACCGTCGCAGCATCGCGTTTATTCCTACATCGATCGCGGATTCTACGCGCACCAGGTGCGACGCCTGTTAAACATCTTTGGCAAAGGTAATGTTCTGATTCTCTTGAGCGAGGAACTGAGGAACGAACATCAGAAAACATTGCGTCGCGTTTTCGAATTTCTCGGCGTCGATTCTTCATTCGTTCCGCCGGAAGCCAGCGTGTTCGAACAGGAGTACACAGACAAGATCGACAATCAGCTGCGAACGCGCTTGATCGAGGCGTTTTATTTCGACATCAAAGAGCTGGAACGCCTCTTGGGACGCGATTTATCTGGGTGGTACGAAAAACGTCAAGGTAGCGACGGTTCATTGAACCGCCATGGCGACTGAGGTCAGTCGCCTCTACCCGGCAAAATCCGAATGTCGAATGTCGAAACAAATCCGAATGATCCAGATTCTACAATTGTTTGAACATTCGAGTTTGGCATTGTTTCGGAACTCGAATTTCAAATTTGATTGAACACATGAACTTACCCATTCCAATTCTCAGCATCTTGATCGGTGCGATCGTTTTATTTTTCGGACGGAGACTTTTCTGGCTGTGCGTAGCCGCGGTTGGTTTCGCGGCGGGAATGGAAGTCGCACCACATCTCATGCACGAGCCGACGCCCATCTTGCAACTCAGCATCGCTATCGTTTTCGGCTTCATTGGGGCGCTCCTGGCAATGTTTCTGCAGAAAATCGCGATCGCGATTGCCGGATTTCTAGCCGGCGGAAAACTGGCGATGGCGCTGGTCGCGGCATTCGTCGCAGAAGGCGCGCGTTATCCCGGCATCGCTTTCATCGTCGGCGGAATCATTGGCATGATTCTGCTGTTGTCGCTGTTCGACTGGGCGCTGATCGTTATGTCGGCGGTGGTCGGCGCTTATTTGATCGGCCACACGATTGTTTTGCCACCGACCGGGGCGACGATTCTATTCGTTGGCCTGGCTGTGCTCGGCATCGTTGTGCAAGCGTCAGCGTTTCGGCGAAGAGCGGTCGCGTAGTCAGCGACGGTCATCGGCCTTCGCCTCGCAATGCGGGTTACGGTGCGACAAGTAGACCGCCGCTAAAGAGTTTGATACTGACAAAGAGAAGATCGGCATGTGAAAATGTCGAGTATGAACTCACCACAAACCGGTTTGCGGGTTGCCTCACTGATTTTCGCAATCGTCACTGCCTTCCATGTCGTCCGCTTGTTTAAACACACGGCGGTAGTCGTCGGAAGTCACAGCGTTCCAATGGAATTGAGCTGGGTAGGCGCGGTCGTTGGCGCCGTGCTCTGTATTTGGATGTGGCGGCTTTCCGCAGCAAGGGCATAGGATTCGCAACGCGAAACCTGCGATAAACTCTTGGGTACCAATCGCGAATGAGACAATCGACGCTTGCCTTGATTTGTGGACTGGCCCTATTCGTGATTCTTGCCTATTCGTGGTGCGGTCGAAATCCGCCGGGGCAGGTCAGCGTTTTATCGGCGACACCGACGCCAGCGCCATCATCAGTCAGTCCAACGCCGACTCCAACCGCGGCGGCGAGCGCGTCAGCCGTGGTGACACAGGCATCGCCAACCCCGACCGCATCCGCACAGGCATTGCCGCCGCAATTCCAACAAGTCGCGCAGAAAGCGGCGCCCGCGATCGTAGAGCTCACTGTTTTTGACGCGAAAGGCCAACTCCTACGAAGTGGAACCGGGTTCTACGTTTCCCGCGATGGCTTGCTTGCCACGAGTTTGGATTTGGTCGTGGACGCGGCCTATGGAGTTGCCAAATCTTCCGACGGAAAAATTCGTAACGTGACCGGCGTCATTGATTTTTCCAAAACCAGCGGGCTCGCTATTCTTCGCGCCGAAACAAAAGTCGGCGTTCCAATCCTTCCGTTGCAAAGAACGACCGCATCAATCGCCGTCAATGCGTGGGGCGTCGTTATCGGGAGTACGCTCGAACACAAGGAACAACCGATGGCCGGCGGCATGATCACGTCGCTCGGTGCAGACCCGAAAAAGGACACGTTTCAAATCGGTGGCACAGTTCCGAATGACGCGGTCGGCGCGCCGGTGCTTGATGCGAACGGCGAAGTGGTTGGGGTCGTGACCGCCGGCGGCAAGAACGACATTCAACCGTCTGGACAGCTCGAACCCTTGCTCGCGCCGATAAAGACGGGAATGACGGGACACTGGGCCGCCGCGCCCCAGGAATCGCCGTCGCCTACGCCAACGCCGCGGGTGGGGCGCCGTGTTCTTTACAATCCCGCGCCCAAATATCCGTTCGAAGCGCGCTCGATTCGGGTTGGACCTAATCGCGGAAACGGAAAGTATCGGGTCACTTTTGGCACAAACGGTTTGGTGAGAAACGTGCAAACCGTGGAATCAACCGGCCAGCCGATTCTCGATCAGGCCGCGATGGAAGGCCTGCGTCAGTGGCGAGCTGAACCGGGCACGACCGACTGGACCGTGCTGGTACCAATAACGTTTCAACCATAACCGCCGCGTCGCGGCGGAAATCCCAAGTTCCAAAACCCAAACCCCAGGGAATTTCCAATCTTCAAACTCTAAACCAGTTTACCGCCGAATTTTGAAGATTGGAGCTTGGAATTTCTTTGGGATTTGGTGCCTGGGATTTGGAGTTTCCGCCTTTAATGGCGGAAGTGTCGGATTCCGGTAAAGATCATCGCCATTTTGCGCTCATCGGCCGCAGCGATCACTTCCTTGTCGCGCACAGATCCGCCAGGTTGAATCGCGCAGGTCGCACCGGCATCGGCCGCCGCGACCAGTCCGTCCGGAAACGGAAAAAAAGCATCACTTGCAACCGCACTGCCTTTCAGCGACAGCCCGGCCTCGTTTGCTTTCCAAATTGCGATTCGCGACGCGTCCACCCGTGACATTTGTCCCGCGCCGATGCCGAGCGTCCGATCGGCTGCCGCGTAAACGATGGCGTTCGATTTCACGTGCTTGACCACACGCCAGCCGAACAGCATTGCGTCCATTTCCTTCGTGGTCGGCTTGCGTTGAGTCACAATTTGTTCCGGCTTTTCGCTCGCGATGTCGGAGTCCTGGACCAGCAACCCGCCGCAAACGGAACGAAGATCGACCGTCGGTCTCGCTTCCGCCGGGGATGTCACGAGCCGGATGAGCCGCAGATTCTTTTTCTTTTGCAAAAGCCCCCGCGCTTCGGTGTCGAAATCCGGAGCAATGATCACTTCCGAAAAAATCTCACTGATCGTTTTCGCGAGCGCCTCGTTGATCGTGCGATTACAAATAATAATTCCACCAAACGGGGCCTGCTTGTCGGTGGCGAATGCTTTTTCCCAGGCTTTGGGAAGATCAGCGTCCGAACCTACACCACACGGGTTGGTGTGCTTCAAAATCGCTACCGTAGGCTGCGCAAACTCCGCGATCAGGTTCGTGGCCGCGCTGATATCGAGAATGTTGTTAAAGGAAAGCTCTTTACCGTGAAGTTTTTCGAAATGGTGTTCGAAATCGCCGTAGAGCGCCGCGTTCTGATGAGGATTTTCGCCGTAACGCAATTTTGTGACCAGCGGCAATGACAGCGAAAACGAGGCCTCGGTGATTTGCTCGCGGTTCAAATAATTACCGATTGTACGATCGTAGTCGGAAGTCTTGATGAAAGCCTTGATCGCCAGATGCTCGCGCATCTTCAACGTCGTCTCGCCGCCGTTTTCGCGCATGTTTTCCAGAATGCCGTCGTAATCGGCCGGATCGACCACCACCGTGACCGATTCGTAGTTCTTCGCCGCGCTCCGGATCATCGACGGTCCGCCGATGTCGATGTTCTCGATCGCCTCGGCAAGTGTGACATTGGGTTTTTGGATCGTTTTCTCGAACGGGTACAAATTGACCACGACCATATCGATCGGTTCGAAGCCGTATTCCTTTGCTTCGGCCTCGTGTTTCGGATTGCCGCGCTTGTAGAGAAGACCCCCGTGCACCCGCGGATGGAGAGTCTTAACCCGGCCTTCCAACACTTCGGGAAACGCCGTGAAACTCGAAATCTCGCGTGCCGGGATTTTTTCCTTTCGCAGCAGCTCAGCGGTTCCACCGGTAGAAATGATGTCGACACCCTGGCGCTCAAGCTCACGCGCGAACTTGGCAATGCCGGTTTTGTCCGAAACAGAGATGAGTGCGCGGGAAATTTTCATGCAAGAAACAGATTTAACCGCGGATTACACGGATAACACTGAAAAGATTTTGAATGGCTGCCTCAGCCTAGTCCTGAAAGCCATCCGTTAAATCCGTGTCATCCGTGGTTCAAATTCTTAGGAATCCAAGATCACGTTCTTGGCTGCAGGGTAGAGCACCGGACAGCAGCCGATCGTTTCACAAAACGCCTTGCTGAAATGACTCAGGCTGGAATAACCGACTTCAGTCGCTGCTTCGGTCACATTGTAGCGGCCGGTGCGAAGCAACTCGGCAGCGCGTTCCATTCGCAATTTGCGAAGATATTGTGGAATCGTTAGTCCGACTTCGCGCGAAAACATCCGGCTCAAATAAAACGGGCTGCAGCCGACTTCCTGTCCAAGCGCTTCCAAGGTCAGCGGATTTGTAAGATCCCGAGCGAGCAAATCTTTTGCGCGTTCCACCCGCTCACGCGCCACCCGCTTCTGTCGCTGGCAGAAGAATTCCGGATCCTTCGGCTCGAATAGAAAATGGGCCATCAATTCGAGCGCCTTGCTTTGATACCAGAGAACTTGCGCAGCCTTGGAAACCGGCGGTGCAGCCAAATTGGCAACGACATTCCGTTGTTCGATTGACATCGGGCGAGTCGGACCCACCACGGTCTCGTCTTTGCCGCCAAAAATTACCTGCCGAATCTGCGGCTCGAGATCGCCTTCGTTTTCGACGAACTGTTTCTGCAAATGATTTCGCGAGAACTCGAGCGTCGCGAATTGGTGATGGTCATTGGCGCGACGCGAGGCCGGCAACGGTTCGTCGCCAACCGCGTAGTAACCGGCCGCAGCGGGCACATAACTGACCTTGGTGGCCCCGCCGACTTCGCCACGCCCATCCAGATTCAAACAAAACTCGAGGCTGCGCGGATGAAAAGTTCGGCCCCAGTTGAACAAGCGCGCCATACGAAAGTCGTGCCATTCAACCGCCACGCCCATCGAATCGACGTCGCCGTAAAGCGGTCGCCACCCTTCCTTAACCTCGCGCCAGGCAGCCTGTTCGGACGCGCATTGAAGACTCATCGCCATCAAATTACGAACGTTGCGGGGACGAATGCAAGATTGGTTTCTTTTCCTCTAGCGCCACCAGGTCCCATTTTCCCAGGGTGGAGGCGGCGGCGTAGGTGCTTTGGGCGAAATCGAGCAACGCCTTATCCGGCGATTTTGCCGTCCGAACCGCGTCGTAGGGCAAAACGAACTCACGAAGCTGCGAGTTATAGGACGCTGCGTCCGGCTTTACCCTGGCCTGTCCGAATCCGGGCGGCTCCGGATAGGAGTAGGAATAAAAAAGAGCCTGGGGCATCACATCCGCGCCCGGCCAAAAACCCAGGCTGCTCACTTCCTGCGAATAGGCTTCGCGCGTGATCGCATCCGGCAAATGCGGAACGCCACCGGGATGCGGCGGCGCCTGGCGTCCGGAAAATCTTGTTACCGCAAAATCAAAGCTCCCCCAGAAAAAGTGAACCGGGCTGCATTTGCCACAGAAACCCGACCGGAACTCTTTAAAAACACGATCAGCCTGAACGAGAACCCGCCAAAACCGATTCGCATATTCCGCGTCATAGGTACGATGGGTCTCATCCTTATCGAACGGAATCGGATTTACAATTTCGTTCGGCACCATGTCGATTTTCACCGGCAGCTTCAGCTCATCCAACGCCGCCATGACCGCCTTGCAAAAATCCGCCACACTGCGCGGCTTCAGTTCGATGACGCGCTGTCCGCCGTCGCTTTTCAGAATGCGCAGATTGTGATCGATGAAATCAAAACGGATTTCGAACGCGTCGTTACCGTGCGGAATCGGCGAAGTGGTCAGGCCACGCGAAGTCACATACAGCGTGACGTGCCAGGAATGATTGGTCCACGGTGACAGGGTCAGGCGAATCTTGCCCACAATTTGCGTCCACATGTGCAGCGTCGCGCACGTATCCTTCCAATCAGCGTAATTCAACTCCGGCCAATTCTCAGAAGATTGCATTTTAGGTGGAACGCGTTGTCATCAATGGCGTGTAACCCCAAATATTACTTAGCATCGCCTTCGGAGAAGTCGATCCACCTCAACGATTGATGTAATCGGAAAATGAACGCCGCACGCGACCGAACATGTCGCTGGCTTCGTCCTGTGCGTGCTGAAAATATCCGCGCATTCGCTGTCGCACTCCGTAAAGCGGGCCGTGTTCGTCGTCGTCACCCTGCTGTCCTTCATCGGTCACTTCTTCCCCGTTTTCTTCATGGCGAGGCTCGCGATAGACGCGTTGCTCGGTCGCAACATCGTTCATGGTAGCGCCGGCGAACATTCCTTCGGTGCGTGTCACGTTTCCACGGTTCGCGCCAATATGAATCGTCCCAACCGGCTGACCATTCACTGCATTAAGCGTCACGATCCAAACCGGATCGCCCCGTTGGTCCATGCGCAAGGTGTAGCTGGCGCTGTCGAAACGTGTTCCGGATTTGTCTGCGATGTGGCTGGCCACCTCAAATGCGCCACTAGAATCCAGATTCAACCGCGCGGTGTTGATCGTCACGCCTTCGGCCGAACCAACCACCGAGCTCGGGCGATCGGACACCACTTGCCCATTGCGCACTTGAACTTCGCGAACGCCGCCCCGGTCAGCGATCAAAATTCGCCAGGCCTGCGGTTGGGGAGAACCACGCGTGCCTGTGACCGAAACGACGTGATTCACTGCGTCGCGATTAAGGTGCACACCTACTACTCGAAGGGCATCGTAGGCGGTAAATTGCTCCTGAGCGAGAGCGGGCGTGGCGCAAATCACCAGCGCGACCAAGATTTTCCACATGCGCCAGACTGAACAACCGGTTCCCGTGACTGTCCAATTCGGTTTCATCGTTACTTGATTGAACGCCGAACCGTGCGCAGCGTTGCTCTGGCCAATGAAGAAAGGCAAACTCCAGTTCACCAGCCACACGGCCAACCTCTCGTTGATGCGCAATTTCGTGCGGAAATTTGTGAGCGACTTTCCGTTTTCAGAAAAGGAACGAGTTCTCATGGTTCTCGGAGTGGACGAGGCGTGCACCAATATTATTCGCTACGCCTACGCCATGCGGGACGATCAACCGATTCGATTGTCGATGGAAGGTTTGCGCGATTGCGTGCGAATTCGCGTTCGAGATTATGGCGAACCGATCTACAAATCCTTGAACGCCCTCGGCTCCGCCCGTCCGAAATCTGGCGGGCGCGGGATCCAGTTGATGCGCCATATCTTCGACAAAGTGGACTACTATTACAAACCGCGCGGGACCGAGCTCGTGCTCACAAAAATCTGGAATGAAAATTAGCCCAGCGCTTCAGCGCTGGGCTCGTTCGACGTTCCAATTAACAAGTCCCGGAGGGACGACAGAACTGACAAAAGATTTTCTTTTGACCCAGCGTTAAAACGCTGGGCTATTGTCAGCCAGATGCCAGCGACCAAAATGAAACCGCCGGAACCGGACGCCGCATTCGAAATGTCGTTGCGGCCGCCGATGTTCAGCGAGTTCACCGGGCAGGTGAAAGTACGCGAGCGTTTGGAGCTGGTGGTGGCCGCGGCGAAGAAGCGCGGGGACGTGCTCGAACATGTTTTGTTGAGTGGTCCGTCCGGTCTCGGCAAAACCACCCTCGCTTACATCATTGCCAACGCCATGGGGGTGAATGTGAAAAACACCAGCGGCCCGGTCATCGAAAAAGCAGGCGAGCTCGCCGGCTTGCTCACGAGTTTGGAAAAGGGCGACGTGCTTTTCATCGACGAGATCCATCGGCTCCAACCGACGATCGAGGAATACCTTTACCCCGCGATGGAAGATTACCGGCTCGATATCATCATCGATCAAGGCCCGCAGGCGCGGAGTCTGCGTTTGCAGCTCCCGAAATTTACCCTGGTGGGCGCGACGACGCGGGCGGGAATGGTGAGCGCACCGTTGCGATCGCGATTCGGAATGACGGCGCGCCTCGATTATTACGCCGCTGACGAAATGCAGAAGATCATTTTGCGCAGCGCGCGCCTTCTCGGGGTCGAGATCGATCCAGCCGGCGCAGCGGAGATCGCGGCGCGCGCGCGCGGGACCCCGCGCACTGCAAACAATTTGCTCCGTTGGGTCCGCGATTACGCCCAGGTGAAAGCGCAAGGCAAGATCGACAGGAACGTCGCCGATGCTGCGCTCGCGATGCTGGAGATCGACCGCGACGGATTCGACCAGTGGGACAAACGCATCATCGAAACCTTGATCCACAAATTTAACGGCGGCCCGGTTGGCTTGAATTCACTGGCGGTGGCAGTTGGCGAAGAAGCCGGTACGCTCGAAGAGGTCAACGAGCCCTACCTGATCATGGAAGGTTATATCAAGCGCACACCGCAGGGCCGTGTGGCTACCGCCAATGCTTACAAAAAACTCGGCCTCAAACCGCCGAGCGGAATGCAACAAGAACTCCTCTGATCACCACGAAGAGCACGAAGGTCACGAAGAAGGCCAGAAGCTCTTATTTTTCTAATCTTCGTGTGCTTCGTGTCCTTCGTGGTTAATTGAAGCGGTGGAAAACCAACTGACGGCAGATTTTTTCCAGGCATCAGCAAAGGTTCTCACCGTTTCCGAACTCACGCGCTCGATTCGCGGAACGCTCGAAACCAAGTTCCGCGCAGTTTGGGTGCAGGGCGAAGTTTCGAATTACAAACTTCACCCGAATGGACATCAATATTTCACCCTCAAAGACGCGCGAGCGCAGATCGCCTGTGTTATCTGGCGCGACACGATGGCGCCATTGCCCCGAAAGCCTTCGGGGCTCACTGACGGAGCACGCGTTCAGATCTTTGGGACCGTGTCGGTGTTCGAAGCCCGCGGACAATATCAGATCAATGTCCAAATTGTTCAGCCGTTCGGACGCGGTGTGTTGCAGGCGAAATTCGAAGCCCTCAAACACAAGCTCGAAGCCGAAGGACTTTTCGATCCGGCGCGAAAACGCCCGTTGCCGAAATTTCCGCGACGAATTGGCATTGTGACTTCGCCGAGCGGTGCGGCGATCCGAGACATCTTGAATGTTCTGCGACGGCGCGCACCGTGGTTGTCGATCTTGATCAACCCGGTACGCGTGCAAGGGACCGGTGCGGCCCAGGAAATTGCCGTCGCGATCCGCGAGCTGGCCACACCCAACGAAAACTTCGCGCCGGTAGACCTCATCGTAGTCGCGCGCGGCGGCGGCAGCATCGAAGATTTATGGGAGTTCAATGAGGAAATCGTCGCCCGAACGATCGTCAACGTGAACGTGCCAATCGTGTCCGCCATCGGTCACGAGATCGATTTCACCATTGCAGATTTTGTCGCCGACCTGCGCGCACCGACTCCGAGCGCCGCAGCGGAGCTGATCGTTCCCGACGTTGGCGATCTTCGCCGTCATCTCGATGCTCACTCGCGCGCAATTGGCCGCGAGCTGCTCAACCGGATGCGCGACGCGCAACAGCGGCTCGACCACGCGCGGGAAACTTTGCGGCGTTGCCTGGACTACAAGATCGAGAACTACCGCCGCGGACTTGCCCACGCGCTGGCCACGCTGCAGGCACGCAGCCCTGCGCGCGAGCTCATGTTGCGCCGGAATCGCTTCGGCGATTTGCAACGCCGGCTTCGGGAATCGCCATTGCGCATTTTGGAGAATGCGCGGCACCGATTCCAAAAGATCGAAGGAATCCTGCGCGTGTTGGGGCCGGAAGCGACGTTACGCCGTGGTTACAGCATCACCACCGACGAGTCCGGCAAACTAATTCGTAGCGTTGCCGTTGTTCACTCGAAAATGAAAATCAAAACGCTGGTGAGCGACGGGGAGTTCGAATCGAAGACGTTGTAGAGGCAGCCGTGTCGGCTGCAGGTTCTAGTTTCGCAGGCGGCACGCCTGCCACTACAGAATGCACCGACCCGAGTTCGAGTCTGCGGTGAACTGATTACGGCTGTTTCAAAACGTTTGTCGGATCGCCGGTCGTCACAGTGCCCTGTGCTTCGCCAGGTTTCTTGCCAACCAACGACTCGAAAGCACCTTCCTGTCCGGAAGTGTGCTTCGCATTGTTTCGGCGCAGAACCGCAGCGTCGCCGCCCTTACGCACAATAACAAAACCTTTGTCGCCATACGGCGCGCCTGTGGTCGAGGCGAAATCAGTGTCGTAAGTGTAATTGGAAGTCACGGCGAAGATCACATTTGATGCATCACTCGCGGTAACTGGATAAACCTTCAGGCCACTCGTGCCTGCCAGTGTCACTGTTGTTGACGAGCCCGAACCGCTGGACGTGGCGGTGCAGGTCGCACCGGGCGCGCTCAAAATTTTCGCGATATCGCTCGCCTTCAAATAATCATTCTGCACCAGTTTTTGGACATAATCCTGCAGCGTGGTCACGCCGGACGAGTAGTCGCCTGGCCACGCCAAATTCGCGTCCGCATTAGCGGATCCATCGAGCGACATCTGGTACCCGGCCAGATACAACTGGCGCGCGTTGTTCATCGTTCCGGTCATTTGGCCTTTGCTTAGTGCGCTCGTCAGCGCGGGCACAGCGAAGGCCGCGATCGTGGCAATGATCGCGATGACAACTAACAGTTCAATTAGAGTAAAAGCGGCACTGGTGATAGCCAACCGGGACCGCGACGTACAGACAAGCAGACAGTTCTTGAGGGGATTCATATTCTTAGGGGGTTATGTTCTGGGGTTATCTACTGCGGTTATCGCAGTAAATAGGACTTAGTCCTGCGACTCGTATAGGGCTTAGCCCTACAAACTGTCAACGTTCTTTTTCGCTATTTCGACTCTAACTTAAACGCCAGAGTCGCCAGCGGCGGCAGTTGAATCAGAATCGATTGTTCCCGCGCCATCCAGGCAACTGATTCACTCTGGACGCCGCCGAGATTCCCAACGTTGCCGCCGCCGTAGGTTTCGGCGTCGGTATTGATGATCTCGCGATAAAATCCAGGACGCGGCACACCGAGCCGATAATTGTGACGCACCACTGGCGTCGCGTTCACGATGAACACAATCATCTCCCCCTCCCGCGATTTCCTCACGAACGAGACCACACTGTTGTCGGCGTCGTGGAAATCGATCCACTCGAAACCGTCGTAAGTGTCGTCCTGCTGCCACAACGCCGGCTCGCTCTTGTAAATGTAATTCAAGTGCTGCACCAGCCGCCGCAGGCCATCGTGCTTGGGAAGATCGAGAAGATACCAAGCCAGACCGGTATCGTGGTTCCATTCGTGCCATTGCCCGAACTCGCCGCCCATGAACAGCAATTTCTTGCCGGGCTGCCCGTACATCCATGCGTAAAACATTCGAAGATTTGCGAACTTCTGCCATTCATCGCCCGGCATCTTTGAAATCAGCGAGCCTTTGAGGTGAACAACCTCGTCGTGGCTCAAAACCAAAATGAAATGCTCCGTGAAGGCGTAGAGCAGCGAAAACGTGATGTTGCCGTGATGAAATCGCCGGTAAATCGGATCGAGCGACATGTATTCGAGGAAGTCGTGCATCCAACCCATGTTCCATTTGAATCCGAACCCGAGTCCGCCCAGATAGGTCGGTCGCGAAACGCCGGGCCAGGCGGTTGATTCTTCCGCAATGGTGACGATTCCGGGAAAACGCTCGTAACAAACTTCGTTGAACCGCTTCAAGAAATAGATCGCGTCCAGATTTTCGCGGCCACCGAATACGTTGGGGATCCATTGCCCTTCTTTGCGCGAGTAATCGAGATAGAGCATCGACGCCACGGCATCCACCCGCAGCCCGTCGATGTGATATTTGTCGAGCCAGAAAAGCGCGTTCGCGATCAGGAAATTGCGCACTTCGTTGCGGCCGAAATTGAAAATGAGCGTGCCCCAATCCTGCTGTTCGCCCTGGCGCGGGTCCATGTGCTCGTAAAGGTCGGTCCCGTCGAATTCCGCCAGCGCGTGCGCATCCTTCGGAAAATGCGCCGGCACCCAATCCATGATCACGGCGATTCCCGCCTGATGACACTTGTCGACGAAATGGCGCAACTCGTCGGGACTTCCGTAACGACTCGTCGGCGCATAATAATTTGTGACCTGATAGCCCCACGAACCCTCGAACGGATGTTCCGCGATCGGTAACAGCTCGATGTGCGTGTAACCCATTTCGAGCACGTACGGAATCAACGTTTCTGCGAGTTCGAGATAACTCAGGTGGCGGTTCCCCTCGTCTGCTTTCCTTCGCCACGAACCGAGGTGCACTTCGTAAATGCTCATCGGCGATCTCGGCCAATCTTTTTTCCGACGCGAGTCCATCCACTCGCCGTCTGCCCATTTATAGCGCTCCAAGTCGTAAACCAGCGACGACGTTTCCTTGCCCCACTGATTAAAGAACGCGAATGGATCGCTTTTGAGCAAAAGCGTGCCGGTCTGAGTGCGGATCTCGAATTTGTAATGCGCGCCTTCTCGAACCCCCGGCAAAAATAATTCCCACACACCCGCGCTGAGCAATCTGCGCATCGGATTCACCCGCCCGTCCCAACCGTTGAAATCGCCGACTACGCTCACGCGCTGCGCGTTCGGCGCCCACACCGCGAAATAAACACCGCGCTCCCCGCTGATCTCGCGCAAATGGGCGCCAAATTTTTCGTAGAGCTGCCAGTGCTGACCTTCGTTGAACAAATGCAGATCCACCTCGCCCATGATCGGGCCGTACTGATACGGATCGCGCATCGCGAATTCCGATCCGTCCCAATTCGTGATCCGCAGGCGATAGTCGAGATCGCGAGTCGCGTTCGGCACGCTCGCCTGGAAAAATCCGTCGCGATGAATCTTCTCTGCCTCGATTGGCTCCTGCTTGTCCGCCGTAGCCTCGGCGGAGGCGGACCCATCGAGCACGATGTCGATCTTGCGCGCGTCCGGGCGAAACGCGCGAATCGCCAGATCGTCCCCCATTCGATGCGGCCCGAGAATGCGGAACGGATCGGCATGGGTGCCGGAAAGGAAGCTAGTCAGCTCATCCGGCGGTATTTCGGCAACGGAGAAGGGTTTCATGTCCATTCAACCTAGAGTTCGTCCTGCGCTTTTCAATCAGGTAGCGGCGGTTCACCGAACCGCCATAACGCCAGTCCGGCTCGGACCGATTGAGGTCAATAGCCTCTACCTTGTAAATCGCGTGCGCTTTTCACTTTGATCGCGCATAATTCCCTCGATGAACAAAAACGGCTCCGACGCGGTAAACGAGCTGCTCGCCACTTACGGCGAGACCGGCGGGATCAACTATCTCGCTGCCGCTGCTACCTTGCCGTCACGGAAAACGATCGAAGAGGTTTGCGCCGATCTGATGAGCTTGATGTTTCCAGGATTTCGCGGCGAAGCGCTGGCCGACTCCGAAGACTTGCCGGACATCACTAAGAGCAAGATCAGAACTCTGCGGATCCGCTTGAAGCCGGAGATTTGCAAAAGCTTTGGCGACTATCCAGCCAGCGACGATACAAAGCGCAAAGCCGACGAGATTCTCGATTTCTTCGTGTCGCAGCTTCCCGAGGTCCGGAAACGTTTGTGGACCGACATCGACGCCGCCTACGAAGGCGATCCGGCGGCGAAAAGCTACGAGGAAATCATTCTCGCCTACCCATCGCTCGAGGCGATCGCGATTTATCGAATGGCGCACGTCCTGTACAACAAGTTGCCGTTGATCCCGCGAATCATGACCGAATGGGCGCACAGCCGCACCGGCATCGATATTCATCCCGGCGCCGAGATTGGTTCCCACTTCTTCATCGATCACGGAACGGGTGTCGTCGTTGGCGAGACAACGAAGATCGGGTCGCACGTGAAAATTTATCAAGGTGTGTCATTCATCGCGCGATCTCTCGCCGCAGGCCAGGCACTGCGCGGAAAGAAACGTCACCCGACGATTGAAGACGGCGTCTGCATCTACGCTGGAACCACAATCATGGGCGGCGACACGGTGATCGGCGCTAATACAACGATTGGCGCGAACGTTTTTCTCACTAAGAGCGTTCCGGCGAACTCACTCGTTTATTATGAAGAGAAGGAAGTTGCGATTGTGCAGAAGCGATCGAGAAAAGCCGCGGCCGACACCGGGGGGTTCACGGAATGATTTATCTCGATTACAACGCGACCACGCCGCTTTGCGACACCGCGCGCGAAGCGATGGAACCTTGTTTCAGTAAGAACTTCGGGAACGCTTCGAGTATTCATCGGGCCGGACGCAATGCGCGCGCCGCGGTCGACAACGCGCGCGACAAAATTGCGGCGCTGATCAAAGCGAAGCCGAATGAGATTATTTTCACCAGCGGTGGAACCGAATCGTGCAACCTCGCCGTGCTCGGCCTCGCACGCTGCAAAATGGACGGTGGCGGCCATGTCATCTGCGAAAAGACGGAACATCACGCAGTGCTTCATGCGGTCGAGCATTTGGAAAAGCACGAAGGCTTTGAAGTAACCTGGCTCGACACTTCGAACGACGGCGTTATCGATCTCGATCAGCTCGCGAAGTCGATCCGGCCCGAAACGCGCTTGGTTTCGATCATGCACGCGAACAACGAAACCGGGGTGATTCAACCGATGCGCGAAATCTCGAAGATTTGTCGTGAGCGGGGCGTCCTGTTGCACAGCGATTGCGTGCAAGCGTTTGGCAAGATCGACATCGATCCCGCAGGCGCGGGACTGGTCGACGCGGCCAGCTTTGCTGCGCACAAATTTTACGGACCGAAAGGCGCGGGATTTCTTTTTCTGCGGAGCGGCCTTTCGCTGCAACCGGTCCTGTTTGGCGGCGCGCACGAAAATCAGCGCCGGCCCGGAACCGAAAACGTTCCGGCGATCGCCGGCATGGCGGCGGCCGCGGAATTTGTGCTGTCGAACCGTAAGGCGGAGCAGGAGCGATTACTAAGATTGCGCGATGAGCTTTGGAATTTGATCTCGCAAAATGTTCCGGACGCGAAGCTGAATGGCGAGAACGCGCCGCGCCTGGCAAACACGTTGAACGTCAGCTTGCTCGGGATCGATTCGGAAATGCTGCTTATTGCGCTCGATTTGAAGGGCGTGTGCGCGTCCAGCGGCTCGGCCTGCATGGTCGGCTCCGTCTCGGCGTCGCACGTTTTGCTGGCGATGGGACTTCCCGTTGAGCGCGCGAGATCGGCAGTTCGCCTTTCGTTAGGCAAATGCACGACTGCTGAAGAAATCGCCGCGACCGGAAAAATCGTCGGCGAAATTGTCGATCGCGTGACCAAGCGAAAAAGCGCGCATGCTGTTGCTTAGTGTGCGTCTCATTAATACCGGCGTTTTAGCGCGGTGTATTGCCGCTAACCCACGAACAAGACCGTTTAAACGGTTTTTAGTTTTACAAAATCGCGTGAGTCACCTCACTGAAGTGAGGTGTTAATGAAAGCGGAAGCGAGATTGATCCAATGGTTCTTTAAACAGCTCCTCTTTCAGTTCGACGTCGATCTTGAAGGTGGAACGCGATCTCCGAGCGCGTTTCTAAAAATATATGCGCCTTCGGCGCCTAAAGTAACATCGTCCTCGGAGAGGCCGATCCACCTCGGAGACCGCGATCGCGCGCTTGAATCGAAAGCGCGCAAATTGTTGCGCGCAATCGGTGCCAACGAACTCGCGAGAAAAATTCGGGTGGAATGGAATCCGCGACTCAAAACCTGTGCCGGTCGCGCGGATTATCGAGAAAAACTGATTTCCCTAAATCCTCTCCTCCTCGATCTGGCGGATGACGGTCTCCAACTCAAGTCTCCTCGTCGACAACTTGAATGCCTAAAGCATTCAAGTCTAACAACTAAACCTCCATTTCGAGACAGTGTTCACAAACTTGAATGCAATATGCATTCAAGATCAATATTGATCGCAGGCAAACTTGAATGCTTAAAGCATTCAAGTTTAGTGAGCGCAGTTCACGGTGTTACAAACGAAGTTGAGCCCCGGGGAGTGATTAACAACGAGGTCGATCGGACGTTGCGGCATGAGCTGGCGCATTTGCTCGCACAATTTCGCGTCGGGCGACGACGAATCTCGCCGCACGGAAAAGAATGGCGCGAAGCCTGTCGCGATTTGGGAATCGCCGACGAAGCGCGTTGTCACAATCTGCCGTTCGCGACCAAGGGCTACGCGGTGCGCTTTGTTTACCATTGTCCGAATTGTCGGCGGGAATTTCCGCGCGTCCGTCGGATCAGACGAGCCATTGCCTGCCTTGCCTGTTGCCGGTCGCACAATCATGGCCAATTTGATCCACGATTCCGTCTGCGGCTCATGTCTAAGATATAGAGCGATCGCGCCTGCCACGCCGTAGCTTGAGCGAAGGCGGGTGTCTCGTTGCTCCGAGAACATAACAGCGGCGATTTCGATCCGCGGTTTGGGCTGAAGCTGGTAGATCGCGCTGTCCCAGCGCGATCAGGTAGGGGCGATTGACCTCAATCGCCATGGCGGTTCGGTGAACCCCCTCTACCTGTTTTGTAGCGGCAGCCGATGACCGCCGCAGTCCGACGCTCATAGAGCGCCGCTACAGTTCAGTTTGTCATGTCGAGCAACGTCGAGACATCTCTAGATGTTTCCGTGCTGACGCCGGTCACCAGAAAAACGTTCGCTCTACGAACAATCCGCCAGTGATGTCTGCTTGACCGACCAAGATTCCGCGCTCCAGCAATGCATGCGCAAGTGCTGACTGTCGATTACTCCATCCAGAAGTCGGCCCCTTTTTGTAGAACGTATCGAGCTCGTGTCTCTCCAAAGCAGTGATAAGTTCCGAACGCGACATCTTTGCGAGACGACTGCGGAAATCGGCAAGCATTGCCGCGGAGTAACGTGGCTTGACGGTGTGAAGCGCTTTGGGGTTCGTAAAGCTAAACCTATGCGGCTGAGATAACGCTATCGCTCTGGCTTTCTTATGACTTGCGTGATCGAAATCGAGATTTCGCTCAAAATATATCGCTCCAACAAGCCCTGAACCTGGTATACAGACGACGCGCTCTTTTCCGGTTTTCGCATCATGAAGCGTGAACAACAGATAGAGAGGCGACGTACTGTCGCCGTCGAGGATGGCTCTTCGATACATGCCTTCGCTATAGCTCGAACCAGCGATAGCTGTCGACGTTGTAACCGCTGAAATAAGCGCGCAGAGAAAAAATATTGATTTAAACTTCATCCCCACTCTTTTCACCCTTGGCTGCTTTTTGGCCGCGGAGTTTTGCCTGGATGAAGTTGTCGATCTTGCCGTCCATCACTTCCTGGACGTTGCTGGTCTCGACGCCAGTGCGGTGGTCTTTCACCATTTGGTATGGCTGGAAAACGTAGGAGCGAATCTGATTGCCCCACGCAATATCGCCTTTCTCGCCGTATTGCCGATCGATCTCGGTGCGTTTCTTGTCTTGTTCGATCTGATAAAGTTTCGCTTTTAACATTTTCAACGCGAGATCGCGGTTGCGGCCCTGACTGCGTTCGGCCTGACAAGCAACGACGATTCCGGTCGGCTTGTGCAAAATGCGCACCGCTGTTTCGACTTTGTTGACATTCTGACCGCCTTTGCCGCCGCTTCGGAAAGTATCGACCTCAAGATCGGCCGGATTGACCTCTATCGGCGCGGTGTCCGCGATTTCAGGAACAACATCGACGCTGGAGAAAGAAGTGTGACGGCGTTTGTTGGCGTCGAACGGCGAAATTCGCACCAGCCGATGCACGCCGCGCTCGGTTTGGAGATAACCGTAAGCGTACTCGCCGCTCACCAGCAGCGTGACCGATTTGATTCCAACTTCTTCGCCGGTTTGAACATCGACAATCTGCGATTTTAGACCGCTCCGCTCGATCCAGCGCTGATACATGCGCAGAAGCATGTCGGCCCAATCGCACGATTCGGTGCCGCCGGCGCCGGAATGAATGGTGAGGAACGCGTTGGACTGATCGTTTTCGCCGGAAAGAAACTGACGCAGCTCGAATTCCTCCAGTTTGTGCAGTAGGCGATCATGCTCCGACAAGACTTCGCGCTCGGCTTGCGCCCGATGCGATTCGTTTTTTTCTTCGGCCGCGAGTTGATAGAGCGCGTCGAAATCTTCGATCTCGCGTTCCAGTTCGTGAAAAGGATTGATCAGCGAGCGCAGCCGCGAGACTTCATCGACATCGGTCTGGGCGCGCTCGCGGTTGTTCCAAAAATCGGACGCCGTCATCCGCGCTTCGAGCGCGGTCAGTTTTTCCTGCAGTTTAGGCAGGTCAAAGAAACCTCCGCAGCTCACGCACGCGCGATTTCAAATCTTCGGCGTCAACGGTGGTTTCGGTAGGCATGAACTAACAATAATCGCGTGTTTCAGATTGTCATGTTTGTGAATGACGAAATCCGAATGACGAATGACGAAACAAGCACGAATGACCGAAGATCGAAAATTCAAAACGACCTACGCCTATTTTGAATATTCGAACTTTGGAAATTGTATCGGATTTTGCGCGAACGCGTCGCCTTTCATGTCAGGTAGCGGCGGTTCACCGAACCGCCATGGCGATTGAGGTCAATCGCCGCTACCAATTATCGCCGGGCGGACTCTTTGCGTTTGTCGGCTTGCGCCGCGGCGGACTCGATCCTGAAAACAGTTTCGCCGTCTTTCATCAGGTCGAGCCGGTCTCGCGCGATCGTTTCCAGATAGACCGGATCGGTTTTTAGCAAATTTACTTCACGGGTTTGCTCGGAAAGCAGAGCCTGTTGTTCGTCGCGTTGGGCCTGGAGTTTGTCGATTTCGTCGTGGCCGAGTTTCAATTTTTTGTAGGGCGGCACAAACAGGCTGACGATGACGAGCCAGACCGCGAGAAAAAGCAGCGTTAGGAGGACACGATTCCAACGCTGCCAAACGGTAGCTTCACGCCGCGCGCGGAAATCTGTGTAATCCACTTTCAGCGGATATTACCGCCGTAAATCGCTTTGTCACCAAGTTCTTCGGCAATCCGCAGCAGTTGATTGTATTTGGCGACGCGATCGGTCCGGCAAAGCGAGCCGGTCTTAATCTGGCCGGCATTGGTCGCAACCGCGATGTCGGCGATGGTCGTGTCTTCGGTTTCGCCGGAGCGATGACTGATCACGGACGTGTAATTATTTTTCTTTGCGAGATCGATCGTGGCCAACGTTTCGGTGAGCGTTCCGATCTGATTGACTTTGATCAAAATCGAATTTGCCACGTGTTCTTCGATTCCTTTCTCCAAAAATTTCACGCTGGTCACAAACAGATCGTCGCCAACGAGCTGAATTTTGTCGCCCAGCCGTTTCGTTAATTTTTTCCAACCGTCCCAATCGTTCTCGGCACAGCCGTCCTCGATCGAGACAATCGGGAACTTTGCGCAAAGCTCGGCGTAGTAATCGACGAGTTCCTCGGCGGATCTTTGCGAGCCGTCGGATTTTTTGAAGACGTAGGCGTTTTTCGTGCAGTCAAAAAATTCGGACGACGCTGGATCGAGCGCGATGAAAATCTCGTTGCCTAACGAATAGCCGGCCTTTTTGACCGCGGCGGCGATCGTCTCTAGCGCATCCTCAGCGGAATTCAGATTTGGCGCGAAACCGCCTTCATCGCCAATAGCGGTGGAAAGGTGTCGATCTTTCAAAACGCTTTTGAGTGCATGAAAAACTTCAGCACCGTAGCGAAGCGCTTCCGGAAAATTCGGAGCGCCGCGCGGCACGATCATGAACTCCTGAAAATCAATTGGCGCGTCGGAATGGGCACCGCCATTCAAAATGTTCATCATCGGCACAGGCAATACGCGGGCTTCATCGCCGCCGAGATAACGGAACAGGGGAAGATTTTCCGCGGCCGCAGCGGCGTGTGCGACCGCCAGCGAAACGCCGAGAATCGCGTTCGCTCCCAAATTCTTTTTGTTAGGCGAGCCGTCCATCGCGATCATGGCGTTGTCGATTTTCGCCTGGTCGCGGGCGTCCCAACCCTTGATCGCGGGCGCGATCTTTTGGTTCACATTGGCGACCGCTTTGAGGACTCCTTTGCCGCCGAAGCGTTGCTTGTCGCCGTCGCGCAATTCCCACGCTTCATGCTCACCGGTGCTGGCGCCGCTCGGCACCGCCGCGCGGCCGAGCGCTCCGCCTTCGAGGCGAACGTCGACCTCGACCGTGGGATTGCCGCGGGAATCGAGGATTTCGCGCGCGTGAACGTTATTGATACTGGTCTTTGACATAGCTGCGCGGAAAAACTCGAAATCCGAATATCGAAATCCGAAACAATGTTCAAATCCAAATACCGAATTGCAAAGCCGAACGGCTGCGCGGGTTGAAGATGCGGCCCAGAGCCCGCCGAATCTTCGTCGGAGGAGCCGATCCACCTCCCACGCGATTCTCGCTGGCAATCTGCCGAACTGTGCGTACGCTGGCGACTCATGAGGCGTGTCAGGCGATTCCTCGCCATAACATTTTTGCTGGGCTACTGTGCCGTGATTGGCGCGGAACAAGGCCGTTTGCCGGCCGATCAAATGGCCAAGGCGATCCGGCTCGATTCCATCAGTATTCCAAGTCCGGGTGAACTTTTTGCGGCGCTGGAGAAGCCGGGCAAACCGAACTGGGTTGACCAAATGCGCGGACCTGTCGGGATGAACTACAAAGACCGCGCGCAGATCGCGCTCAATCTTGGCGGTTTGATTGCGGATGGGTTCATCGCGGTTGAAGCGAAGGACAGCCAGCAGGTCAAAAACATCGGTACCGACATTATCAAATTGGCAAAGGCGCTGGGCGTAAGCGAGAACGTGCTTAGCCGCGGCAATAGCATTAACGAATTTGCCGAGAACGACGAGTGGGACGCGCTTCAGGAAGAACTGGAGGCGACTCAGAACGAAGTGAAATCGTCCATGCAAACTCACCGCGACCAGGACCTCGTGATTTTGGTGAGCGTTGGCGGTTGGATCCGCGGCACTCAGGTGGTGAGCGCGGCAGTGATGCAAAATTACGATGAGCGCGCCGCGAAAGTTCTGCGTCAGCCGGCGCTGGTAAGTTTCATCCAATCAAAGTTAAACGACGTTTCGCCGGAGATGCGAAATGATCCGCTGGTTAAAGATGTGAGCAGTGAATTGCCGGAAGTTGAAAAGCTGGTGTCGTTTCCTCCGGGCAAAGCACCGACCGCCGACGACGTGAAGAAAGTCAACGAAGCCGTTGGCAAAATCATGAGCCAAATCCAGACGAAGCAAGATTCAAAATGAAAATGCCCATCGTATCGATCTTCGTGGGCATCGTTTTAGCGGCAACGACCGGGATTTCGGCCGGAGAAAGCGATTCCGAGGTCAACGCGCACAAGGCCGCACTGGACCTGGCGGGCGCGTTTTCCAACGAAGGATTCAAGATTCGAGACGGTCACTGGGCGGGCACAATCAAGCCGCACGATCACGTGTTGATCGCAGTAAATCTTTACGCCGGCAATCAGTATTGGTTTTCAGTCGGTGCGACTGATGCGGCGAAGAAGCTCGCGGTGAACATTTACGACGAAACTGGCAAGCTGGTGCAAACCGAGAGTTACAACGAAGGCGAGAAAGCGGCAGCCGGATTTTCGCCGACCAGCAGCGGCCAATTTTACGTGATGGTAGATCTGATCGATGGCAACGAGAGCAGCGTTTGCCTCGTTTATTCCTACAAGTGACCGGCAACGCCGGTCATCCTGAGCAGCGCGAAGGATCTCACAAAAGGTGATTGATCACACAATCTGACTTGTGTGACGCGCGGTCCGACTGGGGGGTTGAACTCGTTCGTCTCCCGACTCACTCGCCGCTGCCTCGCGGCTTTGCCGTCCATGTCGCTCGCCCCCCTCGCTCCATTCCTCGATCCGCTCGGAATGACAACGCCGCGCATTAGCCTTTTCGCGCGTGCGTCATTCTGATTAGGATGACTCCCCTTTCGCATGATCTCGCTCCAGGTTTTTTACGAGGGCAATGTCCAGGGAGTTGGGTTTCGGTGGACGATCCGGAATATCGCCAAGGGTTTCGACGTCATCGGCTGGGTCCGCAATCTTCCGGACGGCCGGGTCGAGTTGCAAGTCGCCGGCGCTGAGAGCGAAGTGTTCGCCTTTCTCGATTCGGTGATGGAGAGCGAATTGCGTTCGCACATCGACAAGCAAACGCGCGCAGCGCTGGCTGAACCAGTGAAGGCGCGCGGATTCGACATTCACCATGACTGATCTGGCGGTCGCAGTCGAAGGACTGACCAAGGTTTTTCCGGTCCCGTTTCGTAGGCAATCGATCACCGCCGTGCGCGACCTGAATCTGCAGGTTGAGTCCGGTGAAGTTTACGGATTGCTCGGCCCAAACGGGTCCGGTAAGAGCACCACGCTCAAAATTATTCTGGGACTGGTTTCGCCAACGTGCGGCCGAACACAAATCTTTGGACGCGACAGCTCCGAGGTGGCAACCCGCGAAGCTGTCGGGTTTCTTCCCGAAAGCCCTTACTTCTACAAATTTCTTACCGGCACGGAGACACTACGATTCTTTGGCAAACTTTGCGGACTAAGCGGTTCTGATTTGACGGACCGAGTTCAGGGGCTGCTCGACCTGGTTGGTTTAACCGAGGCACGAAACCAACGGCTGAGCACCTACTCGAAAGGAATGCTGCAGCGAATCGGCCTGGCGCAGGCACTCATCAACGAACCGAAGCTCGTCGTGCTGGATGAACCAACGGCCGGGGTCGACCCGGCCGGCTCGCGCGACATTCGCAATCTCATCGTCGATCTCAAGAACCGCGGCGTGACGGTGCTTATCTCTTCGCATTTGCTCGAACACGTGGAGGAGGTTTGCGATCGCGTCGGTATTCTCTCCAAGGGCGCGCTGGTTCGGGAAGGCCCCCTCGATGAGTTGATCGAGATCGAAGACCGGACCGAGTTCGTTCTGCAAAATGCGTCAAGCAAGCTCCTGAAGGAAATCGAGAAACTTGCGACCAAGTCGAAGGCAAGGGTGATCGGGCGCCGAACCTCCAGGACCACGCTCGAGCGACTTTTTCTGGATGCGACGAATGAGAACAAGCCCGTGAAGAATGTGCATGAACGCGAATGATCAGGCACTTCCGAAACATCGGAAATTTTCGATTGTTCGCATCGGCGCGATTGCGACGAACACGCTAACCGAGTTAGCGCGACAAAAAGTTTTCTACGTTCTGCTCATTTTCGCGCTGGTGCTGATCGGCAGCTCGGTTTTCATGACGCGGTTCACGTTTCAGCAGGAGTTCCAGATCCTGAAAGACGTTTCGCTCGGCGCGATGTCGATCTTTAGTTCGTTGCTGGCGGTCATCGCGAGCGCGCGGCTCATCTCGCAAGACATCGAAGACCGGACGATCTATACTATTCTGGCCAAGCCGGTGCCACGGTTTGAGTACGTGCTCGGCAAGCTTGCCGGGGTGCTGCTGTTGCTCGCGATCAGCATTGCGGCGATGGCGGTGCTGTTCGCAGCGGTCCTCTATTTTCGCGAGCAAGCAGTGCTCGGTGAAACCGTTCGGGAAATGAATAGCGCGCCGCAGGAACAGTTAAGAGCTGCGCTCAATACCGTCCGCTCCTCCGGTCTGAACATCGACGTCTTCGCCGGCGTAGCGGTAATTTTTTTGAAAGCTTGTCTGCTCGCGGCGTTGACGCTCCTCGTGTCGACATTCGCGACGACAAACATTTTCACAGTCGCGGTGATGGTATTCATCTACCTGATCGGGCATTTGCAGGCGACGGCGCGCGACTATTGGCTGCAACAACAGAGCGCCGGCTGGGTCGGCCGCGGATTTCTCGCGCTGATCGCCCTGATTTTTCCCGACCTGCAAGCGTTCAACCTCGTCGACCAAATCGTGGCGGGCGTCACGATTCCGCTGGCGATCTTCATCAAAACGGCGTTGCTGGGGATTTTTTACATCGTGATCTATACCCTGGCGGCGATCTTTGTTTTTTACGGCAAGGAATTATGAACCGGCCTCTGGTGGTTCTGGCAGCAATTCTCGTGTTTGGCGCCTTGAAGCTTCCCGCTGAACGCTCGCTTACCTCGGAAAACAGGCAATCTCACTTTGCCGACCCGGAGTTGAACCTCGAGCTCCGCGAAAAAATCGGACAACTCGGCTTTGTTGCGGCGCTGAGCGGATTTCGAGCAGCTCTGGCGGACTTTCTTTTCATTCAGGCGCACGTCGCGTGGGAGCGGACAGAATGGGGCCGGGTGCTCTTTTTGTTCCGCCAAGTCACGACTTTGCAACCGCACGTCCCGTTGTTTTGGGACACGGCGGCATGGCACATGGCCTGGAATGCCAGCGCCGCTGCGCTAAATGATCCATCGCAACCGCGACAAGCGTTACGGGTGAAAACGCAACGCAACTATTTCGCGCTCGGCAAAGATTTTCTCGAGCGCGGAATCAAGAACAATCCGAACAACCCTAAGCTCTATGAATCGCTGGCCATGCTTTACCGCGACAAATATAATGACCACGCGCGCGCGTCGGAATTTTTCCGGAAAGCAGCTGACTGCCCGGGCGCCCCCGGTTACGACAAGAGATTTTCGGCCTACGAGCTCTCGTATTGCGATGGCTGGGAACGGCAAGCCTACATTCAATTGAGACGTCTTTACGATGAAGGCGAACAGGAGCGCCTGCCGACATTGATCAAACGACTGAAGTATCTCGAAGCAAAGCTGAATATTCCCAAGGACCAGCGCATTCGGGACGAAAACCCTTCACACGGTTAAATCGTGAATCGCTAAATCGAATATCGAATTCCGATTTCCGAATCACAAATCTCGCATTACGATTCTCGCCCAGGATGCGCTACGCGATCATCAGTGACATTCATTCCAACCTCGAAGCATTCGAGGCAGTACTGGCTGATGCCCACGACAACAAATGCACCGATTTCGTGTGTCTCGGCGACGTCGTTGGTTATAACGCTAATCCACACGAGTGCGTCGACCGCGTGCGCGAAATGGATTGCCCGGTCGTCAAAGGCAACCACGACGAGCAGGCGTCGTTGGTCGAGTCGTCGCGGGATTTCAACGAAATGGCGGAGGCCGCAATCCAGTGGACGCGCGATCATTTGACTGCGGAAGACAAGAATTGGCTCCGTGATCTGAAATTACAGCGTCAAGTGCGCGATTTCACGATCGTGCACGCGACGCTCGATACGCCCGGACAGTGGGCCTACGTGTTTAACAACCTCGACGCGGCAGCGAGTTTCACCTACCAAGACACTGCGGTTTGCTTTTTCGGGCACACTCACGTGCCGATAGCATTCATCCGCGACGAAGGCGTGCAGCGTCAGCAGATCGACAAGCTGAGGATCGATCCGAGCAAAAAGTATTTCATCAACGTTGGCAGCGTAGGCCAGCCGCGCGACGGCGATTGGCACGCCGCGTATTGCATTTATCACGTCGAGAGTAACATCGTCGAACAGCGCCGGATAAAATACGATCTTGCTACAGCGCAGAACAAAATTGTCGACGCCGGCCTGCCCCGTTTGTTAGCCGAACGCCTCGCAGTAGGAAGATAGAAGTAAGAAGTGACCTGTGACCAGCAAGAAAGAGTAAGTCGTGCTTGAGAACCTAAATTCGATTTTGATCATCAAGCCAAGCTCCCTCGGCGACGTTGTTCACACGTTGCCGGCGGTCGCGGCGATCCGCGAAGCGCACCCAAAAGCAAAAATCACCTGGGTGATGAATCCCGAATTCACTCCGCTGCTTCGAGGTAATTCCGATGTGAACCACATTCACGTCTTCCCGAGACGGGATTTCAGCGGACTGGGCGCGCCAGTTCGATTCGGACCGTGGCTGAAAGAAACACGCAAATTGAAACCTGATCTCGCGCTCGATTTTCAAGGACTGCTTCGGAGCGCGTTTATCGCAAGGATGAGCGGGGCAAAAGAAGTTTACGGGATGAGCGACGGGCGCGAAGGCTCGCGATTTTTCTACAAAAAAACCGCGAAAGTGAACCGGCGCGAACATGCGGTCGAGCGATATCTCAAACTCGCTGAGCTCGCGGGCGCAAAAATCGGAGACGCGTTGCGCTGTCCCCTGCCCACGGGCGATCCATTGCCGCGGTTCGATGAATATCCGCCTTTTATTTTGCTGCACCCGTTCGCTCGTGGAAGCGGCAAATCGTTAACCAACCGGGTCATCGAGGAAATCTGCATGGCGTTCGCACCGACACGCGTCGTCGTTGTCGGAAAAACAAATCGGCAGATTGACGTCGCCGATGTGGCGGAAAACTGCGTTGAGCTCACGAACCAAACCTCGCTTTTGCAACTCATCCGACTCATTCGCGTCGCGAAATTCGTGATCAGCGTCGACAGCGGCCCGATGCACATTGCCGCTGCGGTGAACGATCGCGTGTTGTCGATCCACACCTGGACCAATCCGCGGCGCGTTGGTCCCTACAATCCTGACGCCTGGATTTGGAAGCACGGAAAGATCTTGCGAGTGAGCGACCTAGAGAATACGAAGCTCAAACGCCACGGACGCCCTTTCAAGAGCAAAGACATTCCCGCGATTGTCGAGCTCGTTCGGCCACTCGTGCCAATTGATCCGATGCTCGTGTAGCCGATCTCTTCAGCCGAGCAGGTAACAAATCAGCTCTCCGCGTTACGAGCGCGCAGCAGTTCCCGTTCGCGGACGGACGTGATAAGTCGGAAGCGTGCCGTAACCTTTGGCCATTGGTGTTTGGCCAACGTAATCACAGGTGAATTTCTTCGCGCCGCGAGCTGCGGCGAGCGCGGCGAACGCTTCACTTCCGTAGACCTGGCCGCGGGGCGTGATTGGTTCGATTCGGGCTGCACGGCTCACGTGCGTCCCACTGTAGCTGCGATTGCCAGTGATCGGATCGTTGAATTCGTAGGCCGGCCCGGCGTGCAATCCAATCCGCAAACTGAGCTCGGACGGCAAACCGCGTTCTTTCCAATTTGTGTTCGTGCCCAGATCGGCGAGCGCGAGCGCGAATTGCCCGGCAAGATCGACATCGGAAAAGACAAAGTAAAGTCCGTCGCCCCAGGTATTCCTGGTCAGAATCGATTTCGAGAACTTCTTACTGAGCTTAGAGATCGCGCCGAGAAAATGCTGCACAAAGCGCGGGACCTCGGCCTCGCTGAGTTTGCTGAAACCCACGGCGTCTGCGAACAAAATGGCGACGATGCGCGACGCAAATCTCTGTCGCGGCGCTCTGTGAGCGCCGATTGTCTTGCGCGATTTCTGACGCCGGCGGTCATAGACCGCCGCTACAGCATTTGAAATTTTCCCAAGATCGACAATCTCCGGTTCGCGCCCAGCTCTGCGCCAACTTTGAATCGCGCTGGCGGCGCCGCCGGGACCGTCGCCCGTCATTCCGTCCCACACTGCCAAAGGAGCCAAGCTCGTTTCGAGTTGGCGGGCGCGGATTGTGGCGAGGCCAAATAAGAGATCGTTGCAGAATTCGTAAGCGATGCCGCCGATCTCGAGTTTTTGCGGCGACGCGGTGATAACGCGGTTGGCGCGTTCAAGAACGCGATCAAACCGCGATCGCCAGTTTGAGTTGGGAACAAAATCGACGCTGTCGGAAACGAACTCGTTTCGGTCGTAGGGCAAAACAATCGAAACCTCCGCACCACGATCGAGCATTGCTTCCAAAAACAAGATGTCCGAACCGCAGGCAGCCGAAGCGAATCCGAATCCCGGATCCAGCCGATCGATCCTGTTTCGGATCTCCCTGGCAACTGCGGGCTCGACCTTCGACGGAAATCGCGGCGACACGCGGTTCGGGCGATCGATCATGTGACCCGCGAAGACAACGACATTCGGAATTCGCAAATAATTGTCGATCCACTTCGAATCGTCTCTCCAATGCTTCAGGATCAAACGCGCATTTCGCCGGCTCGATTGCAAATCACCGAACCGGCGCTTGCCTTGTTCTGCGGCGCGCGAGTACCACTGTCCAGCTTCGGACAAATTGTGAGAAATCAATGCCGCTTCCCCGAGTGCGGCCAGCTCCCAGTAAGAGTCTCCGGCCGGATCTTCGATTTCCTTCAAACATTGCCTGCGGACGTTTCCGGCAAGGTCGCCGGCACGCTTTGTTTCACCGATAAGCAGATTCATCGTGGCGGCGTTGATCCCCGACCAATAGCCGCCTGTCTGCTGATAAGCGTCGCCGTAAATTTCCGCTGCACGTTTGAGAAATTTCTTTCGTTCGGTCGGATTCGCAGCGGCCGCTGCCAGATCTTTAAACGTGCGACCGAGCATACCGAGCGTTTCTTCGTCGGCCTGGCGCTCATCGCGCAGCGCTTGCAACACGGCGTTGGCCCGGTGGGTGGCGCCGCTTCGCGCGAGGGCGAGGCCTTGAAGTTGCCGCAGCCGATTATTGTTCGGCAAATCCCCTAATCCTTCGCTGACCGCATCGTAAGCGAGCAGCGGTTCGCCCTGGGCGAGAAACCTCTCGGCCCGCGAGACAACATCTGCCAGGTGGCGATCGTTCATCGATGCCGAACTAACCGGACTGCGCGCGTTGTTTCAAAACGAATTCGGCCAGCGGCAAATCCCGCGGATATGTGATCTTAAAATTGAAATCGTGATTTGGAACGAGCGCGATTTTGCGACCGAGAAGTTCGACGGCGGAGACCTCGTCAGTGACTGAGATCTTCTTTTCGGCGACGAGATTATAAGCCTCCGCCAGTAACTTTCTTTCAAACACCTGTGGAGTTTGCATCGCGTAAACTCCTTCCCGGTCCACTGGCCCAGTCACGGCAAGATCGGCATCGGCGCGCTTCAGCGTGTCATTAATCGGCTCAGCCAGGGTGGCAGCGCCGTTGGTCCGGGCAAGTTCGAACACGCGCTTGATTTTCTCGGGCGTAACCATCGGCCGCGCAGCATCGTGAACGGCAACGAAGTCGGACTTCGGATCGATATGCTCCAGACCGGCGCGAACCGAATCGCTGCGTTCGGCACCCCCGGCCACGACTTGTCTCACCTTGGTGGGTTTGCTGATGAGTTTCCGCAATTCGCCGAGACTATCAGCGCGGCCAACCAAAATGATTTCGTCAACGCAATCGGTGCGCTCGAAGGCCGCGATGGTGTGTGCGATCACCGGTTTGCCGCTGACTAACGCGAACAATTTATCGAAACCCATTCGTTCGCTGCTTCCGGCGGCGACGATGATGGCGCTTAGCATAGTTGAAACGTTGAGCAGTTGAGAGGTTGAGCAGGAAAAAAGCAACTCTCAACCATTCAGTGATGCGAGTCCCGCTCGACTCAACCACTCAACTGTTTTTGCACTTCCGCGCTGAGTGTCTTGCCGTCGGCCCGGCCGGCTACTTTCGTCTGGACCGCTTTCATTACCGCGCCCATTTGCGCTTTTGAAGTCGCGCCTACTTCGGCAATCGCTTCACGCACAGCTTTGGAAATGTCATCAGCACTCATCGCTTGCGGCAAATACGATTGGAGGATCGATAATTCCTCCTTTTCCTTGGCTGCGAGCTCGGGGCGACCGCCTTTTTCAAAACTTTCGATGGAGTCCTGCCGTTGCTTCACCTGCTTGCGGATTACCTGAACCGCGTCAGCGTCGTTTAGTTTTCCTTGAGCGCCCGACTTTTCGATCGTGGCGTTCATAAGGGCGGCCTTGAGCATGCGCAAAACGGCGAGCTTGATCGCGTTCTTCTCGCGCATGGCCGTTTTCAAATCTGAATCAACGCGTTCCGAAAGATTCACCCGCGAAAACTATCCCACCAATCGCCGTTGTCGACTCCCCGTATAATATTCTGATTCGCACGAGGATTAGCTTGACCAGAAAACCGAGCATTTAATCATCGTCCTGATGCGACAACGCCTGAGGGTTGGCTTGACGGCCATGACAACGATTGGACTGGCCGTGTGGTGTTTGATGCCCAATAACATCATCGCTCACAACACAGATCTCGACGAGGGCGTTTATTTGATGGTCGGACGTCTTCTTCATCGCGGCTACGAGACGCACGTTTTCTTTTTCGATCAATTTTGGCTATTTCCAAAGATAATCGCTGCAGCATTCGGGCTCTTTGGCGACTCGCTCATCGCTGCCCGCTTAATTGTTTTTGCCTTCTCCCTGTTAGGCCTTCTCGGTGTCGCGGCATTAACATACCAACTGGGCGGAGGACGGATCGCTGCCATGGCTGCGATTTTGATAGAGGCCTTGAATCCGCTTTACATCAGAGGCTCACGTATGGCCCTCGCCGATGTTCCGGTGGCGAGCTGCATCGTTTGGGCACTCGTCTTTATTTTTCTTTTCCGAAATCGAAGCAGTCGAATCTGGCTGGCCTTGGGCGGTCTTTGCGCCGGCATGGCTCTCGTCCTAAAACCTTTCGCGATCGGCTTCGTGGTGACGATCGTTATTCTGCTCGTTTATAAAAGAAGCCGGCGAGAAAACGGTACATGGAACATTGATCACGCAATTTGGACCGACCTGATCATTTTCAGTGCGATGGCAATTCTGGCTGCTGCGCCTTTTGTGGATTTCATGCATCCGATCCAGGAATATCAGCGCGTTATTGGCTTCCACTGGGCCGAAAGGGATTGGCTGATTAAACGCGTCGATGATCGGTGGCGCGGGTTACTTAGATTCGCCAAGCTCAATCTTCCGGTACTTTTGTTTGCAATTTCAGGCCTCTTCGCTTTGCGGCCACTCCCAAAGTCGATAATCGCATTGCTGATCGGCGAGCTGGTGACGACCGGCATTTTGTTGGACATGCCCCCATGGATCCATCACTACATTCTGATTCTCCCGGTGCTGATCGTTTTCTGTGTGCTGGGCTTTGATCGCGTGATCATTCGGTTCAAAAAATTCATCAGCGATTTTCGTGATCGGCGGGAGCCGCTTTCGGGAAATAAATGGGCCGCGATATTGTTTGCGATAGCGGTCCTCGCCAGCATGATCGACGTCCCGTGGCTGATCAAATACGATTGGCGCGAGCGCTGGCCTCGACCTCTTCTGGTAGAACCCGTCGTTCGGCACCTCGAGGAGACTTTCGGCCCGAATGATTACCTGATTAGTGACGACGCGCTCGTTGTTTACCTCGCGAACCGGCTTATCCCGCCAAAAGCGATCAACTTCGTCTTCGACGACGTCTTAAGATTTGATCCGATGGCTTTCCCCGCTTTCGAGCGAGTGGTCCGCGAGGACAAAGTTGCGGGAATCATCGTGACTACGCGATACGCGCGTGACCGGCGGCTGATGGCATGGCTGGCAGCAAATTGCTCAACTTCAACGGAGATCGGGACGTATCGTCGCGACGAGGTGACCGCTCGCATCTACGAGACAAACAAACAACAGCCTTAAGATTTAATTCTTGATTGTCGCAGCGCACGTCCGGACCGCTTCCACATCGGCGGCAGCGACCACCTCCACATCCTTGCGGGTCCGTTTGAGTAAACCGGCGAGCACGCCCCCGGGTCCCAGCTCGACGAAAAGGTCGCAACCGAGCCCGGCAAGCCGTTCCATGCAATCGACCCAGCGCACAGTGCTGGTGACTTGTTCCTGCAGCGTCTGCCTGATTTCAGGCAGGGTTTTGACTTCGCGGCCGGTCACGTTGCTGACAACCGGAAACCGCGGCAACTGCATCTGCACGTCAAGCAACGCCGCGCCCAATTTTTGGTAAGCGGTTTCCATCAGCCGGGAATGATACGCGCCGGCGACGTTCAACATCGTTGCACGTCGAATCCCATGTTCCTTCGCGACCGCAACCGCGGCTTCGACCTTCGCTAGCTCGCCCGAAATCACGATTTGCCCTGGGGAGTTAATGTTGGCAACATCGACATCTTCATCGTCGGCGAGTTGCCGGACCGCGTTCTCGTCCGCGCCGATCATCGCCGCCATTCCGCCAACTGTTGCCGAACACGCTTCATCCATCAGTTCGCCGCGCTCTTGGACAAGACGCACGCCGTCTTCGAACGAAAAAGTTCCTGCGGCAGCATGTGCGGTCAATTCGCCTAACGACAGACCGGCCGCGCCACCGACCGGAAGTTCCCCTGCCAGCTCGCGCAAAACCGCAAGGCAAGCGAGGCCGTGAATGAAAAGCGCCGGCTGACAATTAGAAGTCTTCGTCAACTCCTCGATCGGACCGTTCCAGGCGATATCGCTCAGCTTTCGTCCAAGAATTTCGTCAGCGTTACGAAATATGCTAGCGGCTGCGCTGAATTGCCCGGCCAAATCCTTTCCCATTCCGACAACCTGAGCGCCCTGCCCGGCAAACAGTAACGCGATCTTCTTTGCCATGCGATTCACCATCGCCAGTCAAACGTGCGATTCAATTCCAAAATTGAGCTTGCACGCGGAAGTCATGCCGGCAGCGTAAATGAATTAGCTATGGCATTCACGGTCCGCGAGATTGAATCGCCCGACCCGGTGACGCGAGTCGCTGCGGAAGGGGCAAAGTTGCGTGAGAGCAACGACGACATTGGGGAGAAGATGATCCTCAACATGGGGCCGTCACATCCGGCCACGCACGGCGTGTTGCGGCTGGTGCTCGAGCTCGACGGCGAAATCATCACCAGAGCGACGCCGGACATCGGCTTTCTGCATCGCGGCGACGAAAAAATTGCCGAAAACATGCAATACAATCAGTTCGTCCCTTACACCGATCGGCTCGACTACCTCGCGCCGCTGGCCAACAACGTCGCTTACTCGCTGGCCGTGGAAAAACTGATGAACTGGGAAGTTCCGCCGCGCGGAAAGGCGATTCGGGTGATTTGCTGCGAAATTTCCCGCATTTCGTCGCATTTGATGGGACTCGGCGCTATGGCGCTCGACCTCGGAGCAATGACGGTTTTCCTCTACTCGTTCACGCAACGCGAAAAAATCTACGACTTGAGCGAACTGCTCAGCGGGGCGCGCTTCACTACGTCCTACACCCGCGTCGGCGGCCAGATTCGCGATCTCCCCGAGAAATTCATTCCGATGTTGCGCGATTTTCTCGATCAATTCGGCCCTGCGCTCGACGAGATGGACAGATTACTCACCCGAAACAAAATCTTTGTCGACCGCACCAGGGAGGTCGGCGTGATCACCAAGGATCGTGCGATTGCCTACGCGCTTTCGGGACCAAATTTGCGCGGCAGCGGTGTCGAGCATGATTTGCGGCGAAAGCATCCTTATCTCGATTACGAACAGTACGACTTCGAGGTCGTCGTCGGCAGCGCAGGTGATTGCTACGACCGCTATCTGGTGCGGATCGAAGAAATGCGGCAAAGCGTGAAAATTCTGCGACAGGTGATGGAGAAATTGCCGGGCGGACCGATCAACGTCGTCGATTGGAAGAACATGACGCCGCCGAAGTCTCACGTGATGACAAAAATGGAGGAGCTTATCCATCATTTTATCGTTGTGACCGAAGGTTTGGACGCGCCCCCGGGCGAAATTTATTTCGCCGCGGAAAATCCAAAGGGCGAGCTTGGCTTCTACATCAACAGCCACGGCGGTGGCGTTCCATACCGGTTGAAAATACGCGCACCGTCATTTGTAAATTTAAGCATCCTGCCCGAGCTGCTGCCCGGTTGCATGTTGGCGGACGTGACCGCCGTGCTTGGAAGTCTGGACTTTGTAATGGGCGAATGCGACAGATGAAGACAATGACGAAGCACGAATTTAGAATGACGAATCAGATACCCATCTGGCGATACGTCTCGCGCTTCATGCTCTTACTCCTGCTCGCGCTGGTGCTCGGCAGTTGCGCCGGTAGAAAGCTTACTAAGGCGAACGTCGATGAAGTCGGCGAAGGAATGTCGAAAAAACAGGTGGAATCGATCCTGGGACCGCCAGCCGAGCTCGACAATAAGGATTTCCTGATTTTGAAAAAGACGACTTACGTTTACCGGCAGGGCAAAGATACGGTCACCATCATTTTCAAGGACGACAAGGTCGTAGAAAAACAAAGCACTTTAACCGATTAATTTTTCGCGAGTGGACTCCCAGGTTCCGGCTGAGTTAGAGCGAAAAATGGACGAAGCGATTGCGCGCTACCCGCGCGATCAGAAACGCAGCGCTTCGCTTCCATTACTGCATCTTTGGCAGGAACACTTTGGTTTCATAAGCGACGAAGCCGTGACCTGGATTGCGGCCAAACTCGGCTTGCAACCGATCAACATTCTCGAGCTGGTCAGCTTCTATCCGATGCTGCGTGAGAAACGCGCGGGAAAAATCCACATCCGGGTTTGCCGAACGTTGAGTTGCGCGATGGCGGGAAGCTATGAGCTCATGGAGAACGTCTGCGCAGCCACAGCAATTCAACGCCCGCCTTCGCCAGGCTACGGCGCGGCAAGCAAGACGAACCCCACCACAGCCGCGGGACATGAGTCGATTTCGGTCAGCGCGGACGAAAACTACAGCGTCGAGTTCGTGGAATGCCTCGCCAGCTGCGGCAGCGCACCGGTCTGTATGGTGAATGACGAGCTCCAGGAAAATGTCGATCCCAATTCGGTCGCGGAGCGACTTCTAAATCAAACCCCAAATCTCAAACCTGTAACCACCCCGCATCCATTGGAGCGGCGGATCGTTTTCAAGAACATCGGATGTCCCGATTGGAAGACCGACATCGACACTTACCTCGAAGCGGGCGGCTACGAAGACTTAAAAAAAGCGCTCAAGATGTCGCGCACCGATATCGTCAACGAAGTCAAGACCTCGGGGCTGCGGGGACGCGGTGGCGCTGGATTTCCCTGCGGTGTGAAATGGAGTTTTATCAAACCGGATGAAAAGAAGCCGATTTATCTGATTTGCAACGCGGACGAGTCCGAGCCGGGCACGTTCAAGGACCGCTACATCATCCACGAAGACCCGCACCAGCTGCTTGAAGGTATTGCCATCTCGTGCTTCGCAATCAACGCCCGGACCGCGTACATATATATAAGGGGCGAATTCCCTGAAGGGGCGAAGATCCTGGAAAACGCGATCGAAGAAGCGCGTAAGCACAAGTTTCTCGGTAAAAACATTCTCGGCTCCGGATTTGATCTCGAGGTTTATATTCATCGCGGCGCGGGCGCTTACATTTGTGGCGAGGAAACCGGGTTGATCGAATCGCTCGAAGGTAAGCGAGCGTATCCGCGAATCAAGCCGCCCTATTTCCCGGCAGTGCTCGGGCTCTATATGTGCCCGACCATCGTGAACAACGTCGAGACGCTGTGTGCCGTAAAACACATCATCGCCATGGGCGGCGCCAAATACGCGCAGCTGGGCCGGCCCAACAACACCGGTACGCGGATCGTCTGCGTCAGCGGCGACGTGCAACGGCCCGGTTATTTTGAAATCGAAGTCGGTGCCGTAACAATGGGCCAACTGATTTACGATATGGCCGGTGGAATGAAATGGGGTCGAACGTTGAAGGCAGTCATTCCCGGCGGAAGCTCGGCAAAAGTCTTACGCGCGGACGAGCGGTTCAAAATCAAACAAAAGCGACCCGACGGCTCGACGATCGAACAGGAGATGACGATCGACGAATTGCCGATGGATTTCGACACATTGGCGGCGGCAGGATCGATGGCCGGCTCCGGCGGCGTAATCGTGCTCGACGATTCGCGCGACATGGTCTGGACTCTCAACAACATCAACGAATTCTACGCGCACGAATCGTGCGGCCAGTGCACGCCGTGCCGCGAAGGCTCGCTGTGGATGAAGAAAATCACCGAACGCATGCTGAAAGGCGGGGGTGTGACTGATGATCCGCGCACATTGAAAACGATCGGCGACAACATTGCGGGCCGCACCATCTGCGCCTTTGGTGAAGCCTGCGCATGGCCAACGCAAAGTTTTGTCGAAAAATTTCCGGAAGAATTTGCGGCCTACGCGCGTAAATCGGTCCCGCCGCCGTTGCCACCCGAAAATACGCCGGAGGAATTGATCGAGCGCGAAGTGATTCCCACGAGTCCCCTCGCCCACGATCCCGGCTGGGAAAAAGCCGGCGCCGACGCCGTAATTTAAGCAAATGAATCAGGAAAACAGGAAAGCAGGAAAATCTCTGAGGGACTCGGAAATTACTGACCAGATCATTGCCGCAGCGATCCGAGTCCATCGCGAGCTAGGTCCCGGTTTTCTTGAGTCGATCTACGAAGAAGCCCTTGCGGTTGAATTTGCATTGAGCGGAATCCAATTCATACGGCAGCATCCGGTTCCGCTTTTTTATCTTGATCACCAAATCGGCGAACATCGTCTCGATTTTCTTGTCGAAGGAAAGATTGTCGTTGAGCTGAAAGCGATTAGCGAATTGGAAGACATTCACTTCGCGATTGGCCGCAGTTACCTTAAAGCCACAAATCTTCAGGATGGCTTGCTTTTTAACTTTGCGACTGCACCGCTGACGATCAAGCGCTTTTGCCGCGAACGCGCGGAGTCGAATCAATTGATTTAAGCAAATGAATTTCCTGTTTTCCTGCTTTCCTAATTCAAACGGTTTTTCTGCTTTCCTGGGTTCCTGAGATATGTCTGACGAAGTTCCGGTGTTCAACGTCCAGATCGACGGCGTTTGGCATCAGTTTCCGAAGGGTACGCGGGTGATCGAAGCGTGCGCGCAAGTTGGCGTCTACGTGCCGCGCTACTGTTACCATCCCAAGCTCAGCTCACCCGGCAATTGCCGGATGTGTTTGATCGAGATGGGCATGCCGCGGATGGGGCCTGATCGAAAACCGGACCTCGGCGCCGATGGCAAGCCGATCATCAATTGGATGCCGCGCCCGCAAATTTGTTGCGCACAGGATGTGGCCGAGGGAATGGGCGTGCGCACGAATTCGCCGCTGGCGCAGGAATGCCGCAAAGGAGTGATGGAATTCCTGCTCATTAACCATCCGCTCGATTGTCCGATCTGCGATCAAGCCGGCGAGTGCGAACTTCAGGAATTCAGCGTCGAGTACGGAAACGCCGGTTCGCGTTTCTTCGAGAACAAAGTCAAAAAACCAAAAGCCGTAGAGCTTGGGCCACGCGTCACGCTCGATGACGAGCGCTGCATCCTTTGCTCGCGTTGCATCCGGTTCTGCAGCGAAATCGCCCACGACGACGTGCTCGGGTTTGTCGACCGCGGCAGTCATACCGTGCTCACCGCGCATCCGGGCAAGCGATTGGAAAATAATTACTCGCTCAACACGGTCGACATTTGTCCGGTCGGCGCCCTGACTTCTACCGACTTCCGATTCAAGATGCGCGTCTGGTTTTTGAAAGAAACCAAAAGCATCTGCACCAGCTGCGCCACCGGATGTAACACGATCCTGGGCACACGAGAAGACATAGTTTATCGGCAAACGCCGCGTGAGAATAACGAAGTGAACTCCTGCTGGATGTGCGATTACGGCCGGCTCAACTTTAAATACCTCGAAGCCGAGAACCGTCTTCTCGAACCGCAGGTTCGAAGTGGAAACCAACTCGTGTCGACGGACTGGAAAAGCGCGATCGCCCAAGCCGCCCTGCAACTGCGGCAATCCAACGGATCTAAGATCGCAATCATCGCTTCCGGCCGAATGACCAACGAAGAACTTTGGCTCACGCGGAAAATTGCCGACTTCGTTGGCGCGCGCTACATCGACATCGTTCCGCGTTTTGGCGAAGGCGACGAAATTCTGTTGAGTAAAGATCGTAACCCGAACGCAAACGGCGCCTGGCTAATCTTGAATTTGGATTTCCAGCCCGGCGCGAAACTTTCCCACATCGTCAACGGCGTGAAGTCAGGCGAGATCAGGACCCTGCTCGTGTTGGGTGAGAATCCGCCAAAGTTCGGAGTTCCAGCGGAGCAATTGGCAAATCTCTCTGCGTTCGTCGTGGTAGACATTTTGTCCAAGAGCGCAACCGAGCACGCGAGCGTCGTTCTCCCTGCGTCTGGTTTTGCTGAAAAACGCGGCTCGATGATCAACGGAGAAGGCCGGTTGCAACGTTTGAACCGCGCCGTCCGCCCACCCGGCAACGCCCGAGACGATTGGGAAATATTGCGCGATCTGTTGCAATCGCTGGGCGGAAGCAACGGACTGTATTCAATAGACGATGTCTTTCGGCAAATGAGTGAGGATATTCCGCAGTTTGCTCATTTGACGCTTACTAAAATCGGCGACCTCGGTTCGCACATCATGAACGTTTACGGATCACCCCACGCGCCGGTCGATCTGGAAATGACGGACATTGAACGCGCCGAGGAGAAACGCCCATCCGGCAGGTAGAGAAGATCCAGATGGACTATTTCTTCATCGGCACATCGCTTGTGAAAATTGTTGGACTTCTCGGGTTCGTGCTCGGCCTGATGAATTATGCAGTTTACGCAGAACGCCGGGTCAGCGCGTTCATGCAAGACCGGCTCGGACCGAACCGGGTCGGCTTTGCTGGATTGCTGCAGCCGATTGCCGATGCCGGAAAATTTTTGCTCAAGGAACAGTTTACGCCGGGCCACGTGAACACGTTTTACTATTTCCTCGCGCCATGTCTGGCGATGATTCCCGCAATCATCACGATCTCGGTTGTTCCCTTCGGCAGCACGTTGTTCGGGGTGCCGATGGTTATTGCCGACATCAATGTCGGAATCTTGTTCGTGTTCGCAATTGCTTCGTTAGGCGTTTACGGAATCGTGCTCGCCGGCTGGGCGTCCAATTCGAAGTATCCGTTTCTGGGCGGCGTTCGCTCCAGCTCCCAAATGATTTCTTACGAGCTCTCTCTTGCGCTGGCGGTCATTCCCATTTTTATGCTGGTGGGAAATTTACGCCTAACGAGTGTCGTGCGCTACCAAATCGAAAATGGCTGGTTGATAGCGCCGTTCATCGGCGATTGGACCAACCTTGGAAAATGGCTGCTCGCCATCCCGATGCTTGTCTCTTTCGTCGTGTTCCTAATCGCTATCCTGGCGGAGACCAATCGGCTCCCGTTCGATCTCCCAGAAGCAGAGCAGGAACTCGCCGGGGGTTACCACACTGAGTACGCGTCGATGAAGTTCGGGCTGTTTTTTCTGGGCGAATACATCGCCATGATCACCGGCTCGGCGGTCATTGTGACCCTCTTTCTCGGCGGCTGGCATTTTCCGGGAATCCCGGATGGCTCGCATGGCTGGGTCTTCGGATTGATCAACATCGCGATATTCTTCACCAAGGTTTGCGCGCTCATCTTTTTCTTCATGTGGGTGCGCTGGACATTGCCGCGATTTCGCTGGGACCAACTCATGCGCCTGGGTTGGCTCTTTTTCTTCGAGATTGCGCTCGTGAACATTTTTATCGTCGCGATTATTTTGATGTTCATCCGCTAAACACGGCAAATGACCCCAAAGAAAAACTGTTTCGGATTCACCTTAGTTTTAGCGTCATTTAGCGTCTTTGGCGGAGAATTCTGAAATGGCGATCACGGTTCCACGACCAAACCTGAACTGGCGCGAGCGTTTGTATCTGCCCGCGATCGCTGCGGGTCTTGTCATCACCCTCAAGCATTTTAAGAACATGATCTTTGGCCGCACCAAAGAGACAATGGAATATCCGGAAGAAAAATGGGACGCGAATTTGCCGGACCACTATCGCGGAGCCCCGGCCCTGGTCCGCGACGCGGACGGACGGGTCCGCTGCGTCGCCTGTCAATTGTGCGAATTCATCTGTCCGCCGCGCGCGATCAAAATTATTCCGGGCGAAATTTCGCCGACCGATCGGTTCGCCAAGGTGGAAAAATTTCCGGACGCCTTCGATATCGACATGATTCGGTGCATCTACTGTGGCATGTGCGAGGAAGTTTGCCCGGAGCAGGCGATTTATCTGCGGAAGGACTACGCCATCACTGGATTCACCCGCGAAGACATGGTGCATCACAAAGATAAACTTCTGGAAATTGGCGGCGTGATGCACGGCGTCGTCCTGAAATGGAACGCGAAGAAATGAGGTCAGAGATCGGAAGTCAGAAGTCAGAACTCGGATCGTATTTTTCGATCCGAATTCTGCAATCCGCAACCCCCAATTAATTATGCCGGCATTCTTCTTTTGGATCTTCTCCGCATTAATGTTGATTTTTGGCGCCGCCGTCATCATCAATCGCAACCCAATTGCCAGCGCTCTGAGCCTGGTGGTCTCGTTCCTCGGCCTTGCCACGCTTTTCGTGTCGCTCGACGCCTATTTCATCGGCGTCATCCAAGTTCTTGTCTACGCCGGCGCGATTATGGTGCTGTTTCTCTTCATCATCATGCTGCTCGACTTGCGCGCCGAAAAACTTCGAAAGATCAACTGGATTGCATCAGCGGGCGGGATTGCGGTCGCGCTGGTCTTCATGATCCAGATGCTTTCCGTCGTTGGAAGATTTCCGGCAGCCAAACAACCATTCCCCCCGCTTGCCCGATCGACATCCGATGATGTGCATCGAATCGGTCTGTTACTTTTCAATAACTTTAACCTGCCATTCCAAATCATTGGAATTGTTATTTTGGTCGCAACGGTGGGAGTGATCCTCCTGAGCCGCCGCGAGACTCGCTAGCATGATTACGCTCGGGCATTATCTCGTTGTTAGCGGGATTCTTTTCACGATCGGTTTCGCTGGCGTGATGCTCCGGCGCAACATCATCATCATTCTGATGGCGCTGGAGTTGATGTTGAACGCGGCCAATCTCTCGCTGGTCGCGTTCTCGCGTTTTCACGTCGACTCAAGCGGCGCTCCGAATTACAACGCGCAGGTCTTCGTTTTCTTTATCATCACCGTCGCCGCAGCCGAGGTCGCGGTCGGTCTCGCCATCGTGGTTGCGCTCTTCCGTTTGCGCCAAACGACTCATGTCGAAGATATCACCTCTTTAAAATTTTAGTTCATTCGCCAAACACGCCAAATGACGCCAAAAAAACTGGTGCCGGATTTGATATTCAAAGAAGAGTGTTACGCGATCATTGGAGCGTGTTTTGAAGTTTATAAAGACAAAGGGTGCGGTTTCCATGAGCCCGTCTACCAGGAATGTCTCGGCATTGAATTCGAGCATTGCCAGATTCCGGCGACTCCACAGCCTGGATTGTCGCTTGCGTATCACGACAGAATTCTCGCTCAAACGTACTTTCCTGACTTTCTCTGCTACGAGAAAATCATTGTCGAGTTAAAGGCCGTCACACAATTGATCGATGAGCATCGCGCCCAGCTTTTGAATTATTTGAAAGCGGGAAACTTCGAACTCGGTCTGCTGGTTAATTTTGGTCATTATCCAAAACTAGAATACGAACGGATCGCGAAGACTCATCCGAAGATTAAAGTCGATGAATCAATTTACCTTTAGATCTTTAGCGTCCTTTCGCGTGTTTGGCGGACGGTCCTTGTCCAAATGAAGTTCACTACTAACAGCTCGCTTCCGTGGATAATCCTGCTCTTGCCACTGGCATCGGCGACGATAATCACATTGTTCACGCGTCGATCCAAGACGTTGAGCGCTGCGATCTCTGTGCTGGCTGTGCTTGGAAGCTTCGTCTGCAGCTGCATGGTCTTCACCAGGATCGATATCTCCACGCCGGAATTTATGTGGCTCGACATTCGCGGCACCCTTCAAGTGCCGATCGGATTTGTGCTCGACGATCGCAGCCGGCTAATGCTTCTCGTTGTTACCGGCGTCGGATCGCTCATCCACATTTATTCGTTAGGCTACATGCGGGACGACGCCGGCAAATCGCGCTACTTCGCCGCGTTGTCACTCTTCATGTTCGCAATGCTCGGAATCGTTCTGGCGAACAATTTCGTGATGCTTTTCATCTTCTGGGAGCTGGTTGGCTTCACCTCCTATGTGTTGATCGGTCACTGGTTCGACCGCGACGCCGCGGCCGAGGCCGGAAAGAAAGCGTTTATCACCACCCGCATTGGCGATTTCGGATTCATGATCGGCATCTTGATGATCTGGATTGCCAGCGGTTCGGTCATTTTCGACGACATCGTTGCCCATCTTTCGAAAATCACGAGTAATCCGACGTATCTCACAATTGCCGCGCTATTGATTTTTTGCGGCGCCGTCGGCAAGTCGGCCCAGTTTCCGCTTCACGTGTGGTTACCGGACGCGATGGAGGGCCCGACGCCGGTCTCGGCCTTGATCCATGCTGCGACGATGGTGGCGGCCGGCGTTTATCTGCTGGTTCGCGTCGCCTTTCTGATTCAAGCGTCGCAGACCGCGCTGCTTGTCATCGCGTGGATCGGGACGATCACCGCATTGTTGGGCGCTCTGCTGGCCACCCAACAATCCGACATCAAACGAATTCTCGCCTATTCCACGATTTCCCAGCTCGGTTACATGGTGATGGCGGTTGGACTGACTTCAAACGAGGCGGCCATGTTTCACCTTTTCACGCACGCATTTTTCAAGGCACTTCTGTTCCTCGCCGCAGGCTCAATCATCGTCAGCCTCCATCACGAACAAAACATCTGGCAGATGGGCGGCCTCGCCCGCAGCCTCAAAACAACCTTTGCTACATTCCTTGCCGGAGCGCTGGCGCTGATTGGTTGTCCGCCGTTCAGCGGATTTTTTAGCAAGGACGCGATTCTCGCGCTCGCCTACCAGCACAACATCTCGATTTTCGTAATCGGTCTGACGACAGCGTTCCTCACTGCGTTTTACGTTTCACGCGCCGTCGTGGTTGTCTTTTTTGGAAAACCCCGCAGCGATCTCGCACGCACTGGAAAAGAATCGTCACCGGTCATGACCGGCCCCCTCATCGTTCTCGCAGTTCTCGCATTAGTTGGTGGATGGCAGGTGTTCGCTGAAAATTTCCTGGTCGTTCCACATGAAAAGGAAACGGTATTAATCGTCCCGATGCTGGCGTTGCTCGCCCTGATCGTGGGCGCTGGAATTGCCATCTCGCTTTACCGAAAGCGTGACCACGATCCAATTCATCTCAACATCATTCGGCAGCGCTTTTACATCGACGAGTTTTATGGATGGCTCATCGGCCTGACCCAGGAATTCCTCGCACGCCTCTCCGCATTGTTCGATCGCTGGATCGTTGACGGGGGCGCGGTCCGTGGTCTGAGCGGCGCCACCTTCGGCTTTGGCTCGTTGTTGCGATTGTTTCAGGTCGGAAACCTCCAGGCTTATGCGTTTCTCTTCGGGTTGGGGGTCGTAGCCCTCATTTACTTCGTACTTTTCAGATAACCCACGAAACACACGCCATAGCAATGACGAACGATCGAATGACAAATGACGAACCAAGGCCGAACGCCGAAACCCGAAGACGGAACGCATTGACGCAACCGGTCGTTATCTGGGCTTCGACATTCCTTAGTCATTCGACATTCGTGCTTCGTCATTTTATCCCGTAATGCTTCTCTTCCTTGTCCTCTGTCCAATCCTGGCCGCGATCTTGATTCTGATCGGCGCGCCGGCACGGTTTGCCGCGCTGGTTGCGGCAATTCTGAATTTGATTGTCGCATTTGTTCTTTTCGTGGAATTCGATCGATCGGCCGCGGGATTCCAATTTATCAGCTCAACCGTTGTTTCGACGGACTGGGGAATTCATTTCGCGTTCGGTGTCGACGGCTTGAGTCTGCTAATGCTCGAGCTGGCC
>Ga0210405_10000131_pt1 | contig 102745 bp, 97 predicted proteins | sample IncBWH11MmetaG_FD_155492 | JGI IMG/M metagenome (GOLD analysis project Ga0210405, IMG submission 155492) | Forest soil microbial communities from Barre Woods Harvard Forest LTER site, Petersham, Massachusetts, United States - Inc-BW-H-11-M | ecosystem: Environmental > Terrestrial > Soil >... | reverse complement strand
ACACGAGACCGATCTCAAACAACGCCTGCAGGTAAACGTCGGTCGTCGCTTCAGTGAACTCGTTGGCTATAACGCTGGCCAGCGTGTAACCCGGCTGGAAAAGCGATGCTGCAATCTGCGGAGTGTTGCCAATCACCATCGTAACCGCCATCGTTTCGCCAAGCGCGCGGCCCAGCCCAAGGATGACCGCTCCAAACAAACCTTTGCGGGCGTAACTGAGCACCGCGATACGGGTCACTTCCCATCGCGTCGAGCCGAGCGCGTAGGCAGCCTCGCGTTGGAGATTGGGTACGCTCCGCAGAATCTCGCGGGAAACCGAGGTAATGATCGGTAAAATCATGATCGCAATGATGATTCCGCCCGCGAGCATACTGGTCCCGTAGATTGGGCCGGTGAAAAATGGCGTCCAACCAAAAAGCCTTTTCAGCAACGGAAACGGATAGTTCCGGAGCCACGGGATCATCACGAAGATTCCCCATAAACCGAGGATGACGCTCGGGATCGCGGCCAGCATTTCGATTAGTGAAACGAGTGGCTGCCGAATCCACAGAGGCGCGAGCTCAGTCAGGTAAACCGCGGTGCCAATGCTCAAAGGCACCGCAATGAGAAGAGCGATCAGCGATGAAACGAGCGTACCATAAATGAAGGGCAATGCGCCAAATTGCTCCGCAACCGGGTCCCATGTTGAAGTTGTGAGGAATCGAAAGCCGAACTTCTGGATCGCGAGCGACGAGCCGCGCGCGAGCTGCCATCCGATCAAAAAGACCAGCAAAATGACGACGAGCGCCATTCCGAGCGTAAGCCACTCGAAAGCCTTGTCGCCAAACCGGGACGGCGGCGTCATCCTCGCGGGCGTCGCGCCCACTTGGATCAACGTCTGCGCAGTCGCAACCATAACTTTACCGGAGTCGCCCTCCAAAATGCCTTTCTGTTGTTAGAGTTTGATCTCGTCGATTCGCTTTAAAACGCGAGCCTGAAGAGACTCCGGCAACGGCGCGTAATCCAAATCCCTGGCCATCTTTTCTCCGTCCTTCTGCGCCCACTTCAGAAATTCGATCAATTTCTTTCCCTTCGCCGCGTCTTTTTGTTGTTCGTAAACAAGGAGCCAGGTCGCGCCGCAGATCGGATAGGCCGCATCGCCCGGAGCATTCGTGATTGAGAAACGGAAATCCTCCGGAATCTGTGCCGTTGCCATGGCCGCGGTGATCGAATCCAGGGACGGTTTCGCAAACTTACCAGACGCGTTTTTTACTTCTGCGTATGGCATCTTGTTTTGAATCGCGTAGATCAGTTCCACGTAGCCGAGCGCGCCCGGCGTTTGTTTGATTTGCCCGGCGACGCCCTCATTTCCTTTACCGCCAATACCGGTTGGCCAATTCACCGAGGTGTTGGTGCCGACCTTGGATTTCCACTCCGGGCTAATCTTGCTTAAGTAATCGGTCCAAATGTAAGTGGTGCCACTGCCGTCGGACCGATGCACTACTACAATCTCTTGATCGGGCAGATTGACGCCCGCATTTGTCGCCGCAATCTTCGGATCGTTCCACTTCTTGATTTCGCCGAGAAAAATCCCCGCAATTGTGTCAGCATCGAACTTCAACGCTGGATTGCCGGGTAAGTTGTAGGCAACTACATCTGCTCCTGCGACAGTTGGAATGTGAAGAATCTTTCCGGGCGCTTTCGACAAGTTGTCATCACTCATCGGACCGTCCGACGCGCCGAAGTCGACGGTTTGGGCCATGATTTGTTTCTGTCCTCCTCCGGACCCGATCGACTGATAATTAAATCGCACCGAAGGATCCACTTTCGTATAGGCATCGAACCACTTTGAATAAATCGGATACGGAAAAGTTGCGCCTGCGCCGTTGATCATCATCTGCGCCGAAGCGCTCGCGCTCAGCCCAAACGCGAGTATAAGCCCAAAAAGTTTGCCGCTGAGTCGGGAAAGTTTTGTCATGCCGCGAAGTTGCCGCACTCCTCTTCCGCGGGTCAAAACGTTTACTGTTACGTTTGTGTGACAACCGGCAGAATGACGCGAATTGTCGTTCCTTTTCCGGGCTCGCTCTCGGCCTCGATTCGGCCGCCATGCAATTGAACGATGTGTTTCACGATCGACAACCCGAGGCCCGTGCCGCCGAGGTCGCGGCTCCGGGCCTTGTCCGCCCGGTAGAATCTCTCGAAAATCCGCGGCAGATCGTCCTGACTAATACCGAGACCACTGTCGCTAACGCTAAGGATGACCTCGCCGTTGTGTCGTTCAGCCGCAAGACTGACCGAGCCACCCTTACCCGAATACTTCACCGCATTATCGAGAAGATTATCGTAAACTTCGCGCAATCGCTCTTCATCGGCGCGAATCGTTGAACAATCGTCCGAAACGTCGACGATTGTTTCCAAATCCTTGGTCAGGAATTTCTTTCCCCAATCGCGGACGAGATCGGAAAGAAAACGAAGCAGGTCGATCTCGCTCAATTGCAGGCTGGTGCCTCCAGACTCCAGGTGCGCCAGCGTCAACAAATCATTCGCCAGCAAGCCAAGCCGTTTTGAGTGTTGATCCATTACTTCGAGGATGCGGGTCGTTTCCCCTCGCGGCATTTTCGGATCATCGAGCATCGTTTCGATGTAGCCGCGCAAGATCGACAACGGCGTCCGCAGTTCGTGGGAAACATTCGCGACAAAATCACGACGCATCTCGTCGACCCGCTTGAGCGCGGTAATGTCGTGGAACAAAACAACCGCGCCGGTGATTGCGCCGTTATCTGTGCCCATTGGCACCGAAGTCATCTGGAATTGACGCCTGCCAATGAGGAGCTCACCGTGACTCGGTTTTCGTTGCCGCAAGGTTTCGGCAACGATTTGTTCAATCGCCGGATCGCGCACACTTTCCAAAAGCGGTGAACCTAACGAATCCTCTCCGACCCCGAACAAATCGCAGAATGCGGGGTTCATCAGGGCCAGACGGCTTTGACCGTCGACCACTAGAAGTCCATCCTGCATCGCGGATAGAATTGCCCTCTGGCCGGACGCTCGTTCACCAATCTGCCGGTCGAGCTCGCGCTGGCGCTTCAGAATCTCCTCCAATCCCACACCCACCCGTTGCGCTTCGATCCCGCCGTCGATCAAGAATGTGCGCGGTTGTTCACCGCGTCCGACCTGTTTCACGAGTCGTTCCACTTCGCACCACGGCTCAATCCATTTTCGGCGGACGAAATGGGTGGTGGCAATTATCAATCCAACGATCGCAAGAAGCAGAATCCAAAACATCTCGGTTATTTCTCGCGCAAACGATAGCCAAAGCCGCGGACGGTTTCGACAATATCCCCAGCTTTGCCGAGTTTTTCGCGCAACCGACGGACGTGGGTGTCCACCGTCCGGGTATCAATCACGCTTTCATAACCCCAAACCTCGTTCAGCAAACGATCGCGTTCCTGCACCCGGCCGCGCCGTTGCATCAGCGTGCGCAAAAGTTTGAACTCAAGGCTGGTGAGATCGACGCGTTTACCGTTTACCGAAACCTCGTGACGCGAGGGATCAATCGTGATCGGACCGGCTGAGAGACGATCATCCATTTCTTCGGCAGTGCCGCGGCGCAGGATCGCTCTGATTCGCAAAGTAACTTCGCGCGGGCTGAATGGTTTCGTTACATAGTCGTCCGCGCCAAATTCCAGACCAACGATACGATCGACCTCTTCCGCGCGCGCGGTCAGCATCAAAATCGGAATATGTCGCGTCGCCGGATCGCTCTTAAGAAGTTTACAAACTTCCAAACCCGGCATTTTCGGCAGCATTAAATCGAGAATGATGAAATCAGGCTTTTCAGTGCGCGCTTTGGCGAGACCGGACGCGCCGTCGCTCGCGGTCGAAATCACGAATCCGCCGGCTTTGCGCAGATTTAATGTGAGAAGATCGACAACGTCCTTTTCATCTTCGACAACGAGGATTCGTTTGCTCGACACCGCGTCCATTGCGCGCGAGACGTTAACGTTTCGCTACTTGGACTCGCCCGCCACCGCGGGTTTGATTCCGGCCTTCTCGTTCAGGAGCTGGGTAAACTCCTGCAAACTGGAAACGATTTGGGGCGCCTTGCTCAGCACCGTGGTCGCCAATTTCTCGGCATAATCGGGACGGCGCTGCGACATTTCCGAGAGCGCCATCATGACCGCGAGCGCGTTATTGATACCGTGTTTGATCTCGCTGAATTTCTTCTGCAACTGCGCCATTTCTTCAGGCGAGAGTGTGCGATTTGGTTCGTTCATAAATCGGGATTTTCGCTGGAGAAAACGCTCGGCTGTGCTTGACTGATAGGTTCGAGATTTGTCGTCCCGATGCCAGCGCAAGTTATCAAGATCAGTGGTGCGCGCCAGCACAATTTGAAGAACCTCCACGTCGAATTGCCGCGGGAGAAGCTGGTCGTCATCACTGGCCTGAGCGGTTCCGGCAAATCGTCGCTCGCGTTCGATACGCTCTACGCGGAAGGGCAACGCCGCTACGTCGAAAGCTTGTCCGCATACGCCCGCCAGTTCCTCGACCAAATGGAAAAGCCGGATGTCGATTTCATCGAAGGTCTTTCACCGGCAATCGCAATCGAGCAACGCAGCGCCGGCGCTAATCCAAGATCGACGATCGCAACCACGACCGAGATCTACGACTATTTACGGGTTCTTTTCTCAGCCGTGGGTCAACCGCACGACCCGAAAACCGGCAAACCGGTGCATCGCCAAACACCGCAACAGATCGTCGACCAAATCCTTGCCTATGAGCCCGGTAGCAAGATCATCGTGCTCGCACCGTTGGTCCAAGACCAAGTCGGCGAATTTCGCGATGTTATTGAAAGGTTGAAGCGCGAAGGTTTCGTGCGAGCGCGCATCGACGGAGAAATCGCCGAACTCGACCGCTCCGAGCCAGTCCGATTGAAGAAAGCTGAGCGTCACACGATTGAAGCGGTGGTCGATCGACTGGTCGTCCGCGACGGAATCCGTGTGCGATTGACCGACTCTGTCGAAACTGCGCTCAAATGGGGCGAGAACAAGTTGTCGATTCTGCGATCCACTGCGGATGCGAAAGCCTGGGACGAGCTGCACTATTCCACCAACTACAGCGCAGGCGATTCGGACTTTTCGTTGGGCGAGCTGACCCCGAAGCATTTTTCGTTCAACAGTCATCTCGGCGCGTGTGCGGCCTGCCATGGTCTGGGAACCCAACTGGTGATTGATCCCGACCTGATGATTTCCGATCAAGGGCGGAGCATTGCCGAAGGCGCGATCAAGCCATGGCGTAGCGGGACGAAAAGGATGCGAGCCTACTATCAGAAGTTGCAAGGGGCCCTGGTGAAACATTTCAAGATCGACGAGGACGCGCCGTTCGCGGACTTGCCAGATGAATTTAAGAACGCGCTTTACTTCGGGACCAATGGCACGCCGATCGAGATGAATTTCGGCGGAAATGGCGAGAAAAAGCGACCGTTCGAAGGACTGGTTCCGCAGATGCAGCGACTTTATGAGCAAACGCAAAGCGAATTCACACGCAATCGCCTTCGCGCATTCATGACCAGAGTGCCGTGCCAAATTTGCGGAGGCGCGCGGCTCAGGCCCGAGATCCTCGCTGTCACGATCAAAGATCGACAAGGGCGTGAGCTGAACATTCACCAGTTCAGCGAGCTAACCACTGAAACGGCTGCCCGTTACATCGACAACCTCGACCTCACCGCAGCCCAGAACAAAGTCGTCGCCGACGTGGTCCGCGAAATTCGCTCGCGTTTGCAATTCATGGTCGAGGTCGGCCTCGGCTATCTGACGTTGAATCGGGAAAGCGGCACGCTCAGCGGCGGCGAAGCCCAACGAATCCGGCTGGCAACGCAGATTGGTTCGGGATTGGCCGGGGTGCTTTACGTGCTGGACGAGCCGAGCATCGGTTTGCATCAGCGCGATAACTCACGACTGCTCGGAACGCTGCGCCGGCTGCGAGATCTCGGCAATTCAGTGATCGTCGTTGAGCACGATGAAGAAACGATTCGGGCGGCGGACCACATTGTAGATCTTGGACCGGGCGCTGGGCCACGCGGCGGCGAAATCGTGGCCCAGGGAAAACTGACCGCCATCCTAAATGCAAGAAATTCCCTGACCGCAGATTATCTGTCGGGTCGGCTGCGCATTCCGGTTCCGCGAAATCGAACCAAACCGCGATTCCCTCGAACCAAGGCGAACAAGAACGAGGAAGGCTGGCTGATCGTGAAGGGCGCGCGCGAAAATAACCTGAAGAATATCGAAGTGCCTTTTCCGCTGGGATTGTTCACCTGCGTGACCGGAGTTTCCGGCAGCGGCAAATCGACGCTTGTCGACGACATTCTTCGCCGCGCGTTGTTTCGACGCTTTTACAATTCCAAAGAAAAACCGGGTGCATATCAGGCGCTACGCGGGGTCGAGCAAGTCGACAAGGCAATCGTGATCGACCAAAGCGCAATCGGACGCACGCCGCGCTCCAATCCGGTCACCTACACCGGCGCTTTCGGCCCGATTCGCGAATTGTTCGCGCAATTGCCCGCCTCGCGAGTGCGTGGTTACGACGCAGGCCGGTTCAGCTTCAATGTTAAAGGTGGCCGCTGCGAAAATTGCGAAGGCGGCGGCTTAATCAAGATCGAGATGCATTTCCTTCCGGACGTTTACGTGCAATGCGAAGTTTGCCGCGGCCGGCGTTACAACCGGGAAACGCTCGAGATCACCTATAAAGGTAAGAACATCGCCGACGTGTTGGATCTCACGATCGACGAGGCAGCGCGGTTTTTCCGGAATGTTCCAAGCATTTCGGACAAAATGAACGCGCTGCTCGACGTCGGACTCGGTTATTTGCAATTGGGTCAGCCCGGCACCACCCTCTCCGGCGGCGAAGCGCAACGAGTGAAACTTGCGACCGAGCTCGCGAAAAAGGCAACCGGTCGCACTGTTTACATCTTGGACGAACCGACGACCGGCCTGCATTTCGCCGACATTGAAAAACTGCTCCAAGTGTTGATGAAACTGCGCGACGCGGGCAACACCCTCATCGTGATCGAGCACAATCTGGAGATGATCAAGTGCGCCGACTGGATCATCGATCTTGGACCGGAAGGCGGCGAACGCGGCGGGGAACTGGTGGCGGCCGGTGTGCCGGAACAAATTGTTAATGTTTCAGCGAGTCAGACCGGAAAGTATCTTCGGCCATTACTGGAGAAAAAATGAAGCGGACAGGACACTTCGCCGCGGCAACGTTCATTGCGTTCGCTTCATTTGCTCACGCGGAAATCTCAAACCAACTGGCAGAGGCCGCCCGGCCGCTGAACGAAGGCGTGCCGGAAGTCGCAGTCACTCGCCTGCAAGCGTTGCTCAAGCAAAATCTACCCGAACAGGACTGGCGCGCCATCGCCGAAAAACTCCTCGAAGCGATGGTCGCGGCGAATCAGACCGCCGAGGCACTCAAGTTGGTGGACGATCCGCGATTACGACAAAGCGCGGTTGCAACTTTTTGGCACGCGCAACTGCTCGCCATCGTGCATCGCGAAACTGAGGCGCTTGCGTTATATCGACAGATCGCCTCCGATCCGAAATCGAGCTTTCATTCAGAGGCGCTTTTTGGCGCAGCCGAAATGCTCCGAGCGCTGGGACGACGGGACGAAGCGCTGCAGGAGTTCAACGCTTTGTTTCGCGATCCAAAATGGAGTGTTCGCGCGCAGTTGCGAGCAACGGAACTTTATCTCGACAAGGCCGACGCCGGCAACGCACGGCGTTTGCTTGAGAAAACGCAACCGGCAACCGTTGCGGAAAAAAAAGAACGACATTTCCTGAGAGGACGACTCGAACTCGCGCTTCAACGACCGGACCGCGCGATTGGAACTTTCGATTCCATTCTGAAGCAACCGGAAGGCGCAACCCACGAAACGCTAATGGCGGTGCTGTTTGCGATGGCGGACACGCATCTACAGCTTGGTACGCCGGAAAATGGAGACGATTTCCTCGAGAATTTTATAGAACACCATCCCTACGACGTCGATCTTGCCCGAATATTTGCAAAGTTGGATCAGCTTTATCGGGCGGAACGGAAACCTTCACGCACTGAGCTCGATCGGTGGGCGAGGGATCCTGCTCAGCCGCGGCGCGCGATCGCTCGATGGTATCTCGCACGCTTCGATCTGCGCCTCGGCCGGCGCGATCGGGCGCTCGACTCGTTTATTGCGTTGCGGAAAAGTTATCCGCAGAATGCCGCGCTCGCCCCAGCGTTTCTCGACTTTGCCCGGTTCCAAGTGGAAGAACACCGGTTTGATGAGGCGCTGGAAATACTGAATGACGCACGCGCGCTACGCCCCGAGCCCGCTGCGTTGGATCGTGTAAATCTGCTCGCGGCCGAGATAAATTACCGGACCCGGCGATTCGATGCGGCAACTGCCGACTTCGAACAGATGGCAACTTCGGATTCGCAATTGGCCCCGGTGGCGATGTTTAACGCGGCGCTTGGCGCCCTGCAAAAGGGAGATGAAACGCGCTTCGTCGCCAATGTGGAACAACTTGGTACTAAGATGAGCGACGAAAAATCGAAGGCCGATCTGCGATTGGAAGCGGGCCTGACGGAAGCGGGAAAGGGCGATCCGCGTGCAGCTGATTCATTAAATAATTTCTTGCGCGAATTCCCGAAAAGCGAACGAGCTGCGGAAGCGTGGGTAGCGTTGGCTGAGCTTGCCTTTCACGCCACGCCGCCCAGGGTCGACGAAGTGCGCAAAGATCTGGGCCGCTCGGCGGAATCAAAACCGAATCCGGTTGCACAGGAACGCGCCGACTACCTGGCGATTTGGTTGGAAGACGCGACTCCCGGTCACGACGCAAAGGCGACCGAGCTCGCCAAGAAGTTCGTTCAGCAACACGACAAGTCCACCCTTCTGCCTTCGGTTCGCATGAAACTCGGCGAGATTTATTTCCGGCAGGAAGACTTTGCGAACGCGGAAACACAGTTCGAGTTACTTACCGACGAAGATCCAAAAGGACCGTTGACCGAACGGGCACTGTTTTTTGCAGGGGAAGCAGCGATGGGCAGCATAACGGCGCAATCGCTGGATCGGGCTATCGTATTGTTCGATCGGGTGGTGCAGCTGAATAGTGAGTTCAAGTGGGCAGCGCGAAACGAGGAAGCCGTGATTGAGCGTAAATTGGGCAAACCGCAGGACGCGCTTGCTCTTTATGATGAAGTTCTAAACGGAGCGGCACGGCCTGCTGAGAAACGCGAGGCGATTTGCGGAAAGGGCGACATTTTTTTTGAGATGGCGGCAAACGATCCCCAGAACTATCAGCGCGCGATTGAAGCGTACGATCGATTGGCAGCAGATCGGGATGCCCCCGCCCATTGGCGAAATCAGGCGCTTTTCAAGAAAGGGCTTTGTCTAGAAAAGAAATCCGACCGGGCCGGCGCACTGGCCAGCTTTTATACGATTCTGGAAGAAGGAATGCGTTCGGAACGGCCACGTGAATTCTTTTGGTTTTACAAGGCGGGATTCGATGCCGGTCAGTTATTGGAAGCTGACTCAAAATGGCAGGCAGCGGCGGCCATTTATGAGAAGCTTGCCTCGGCTGGCGGAAGTCGCAGCAGCGAAGCGCGAGAGCGGTTGGACCGGCTTCGGCTGGAACATTTCTTGCGCCAGGAATAGATCCCGGCCTAACGAGTGTTTTCGCTTGCCTTTACTCGCGAAAGGACTGATACTTTTTCTATGACAACTGTAACAAAGTTAAGTGGCTTGTGCGGTTGGTCGGTTCGGTGCGCGGCGGTCGCATTGTCGATCGCCTTTTGCGCATCGGCGTTTGCTGCTCCTGGCACAAGCGTCGCAACCTCTAAAAAGCAGCCCGTTGTAAAAAGTAAGAGGTGCGTCGCTGTAATCACAGGTTCTGCCGTCCGGCAAAACTGTGATCGCCTAGGAGTGATCCCGACCACAGCGTACCAGCTCGACCGCGTAGGCGGCCACTCGGCAGAGAACGAATAATCTTCAGCGAATACGTTTCGCTGGGAGAATTTTCCGGCGCCCTCACGCCGGCACGGTTGGTTATTTTTTGTTTCGTATTTGTCGGTCTGGGCAGTTTGCGACTTACTTTTCGACCGGACGCGAACCGACAGTGTGCAATTTGTCATGTTGAAATTCCATCGGCTCGCCTCTTGTTGAACTCGTTAGCACATTTGTAGAATTGGCGTTCCTCGAGGTGGCTTCCATCGCCTTGATTATCCGGATGAGACCATCATTCACCGGACATTCCAAGCCGTGACGGGCGCCTAAAGTGACGACGGTTCCGTTGAGATAGTCGATTTCCGTAACGCGGCCACGTAAGAGGTCCTGTTGCATTGAGACAACGTTTTGCGATCCGGCATAGGCCGCGTTGACCTCGCTCACGAAGTCCTCTTCAAGATGAACGCCTTCTGCGTCGGCGACTGCGAGGCATTCATCAATGATCAGCTGCTTCAGACCATCCAAATGCGAATCGACAATTCCGCCAACCTTGCTTCCGATTATCGTCGTGACCGGATTCACTACGCAATTGAAGATCAGCTTTCGCCAGACTTCGGTAGTGATGTCAAAGGAAATGCGGCAATCCAGTCCAGCCGCATTAAGAACGGCGGCGATGCGCGCACTGCGCGCGTGCTTTTCGAGCAGAGTAAAACCTTTGACCATGTATTGAATCGTACCGGGCTGCGCGAAAATTGCGCCGAACTGAGTAATGCCGCGGAGGACGATCCCCCGCTCGCGCACTGCGGCACGCGCAATTTCATTGCTATTCAATCCGTTTTGAAGGGCAACAATGGTCGTGTCATCGCGAATAAGCGATGCGACCGGCTCTAGCGCGTCGGCTGTCGCAGGAAGCTTCGTAGTCAATAGAATGAGGGCGCCTGGCGAAATTTGTTCGATATGCGTCGCCGCGCGGACTCGAACAATGTCCGACTCCAAGCCCTCGATGCGCAGACCGTTTTTTTCGATTGCGCGGACGTGATCAGGACGACCTATGAGAGTCACGTCATTCGCGGCAGCGAGCTTGGCGCCGTACAAACTTCCGATTGCGCCCGCACCGAGAACGAAGATTCGCATTAAACTTCGACGGTAACACGCAGCCGCCGAACCCGCGATTCTAAACGCCCGGACCGTTCAAATGCTTCAGGGCAGAAATTAAAGCGATTGAGATGGTGACGTTGCTGCCAACGCTCGCAGCCGGGTGACTTGGTCCAGGGCGGCGCGCGCTTCGTCATTGCGTCCCATCTTTTCCAAAATGTTGGACAGAAAAACGTATTGGCTTGGTTGATCCGGCTGACGTGCGATGGCGCGCCGTTGCAACTGAACGGCTTCATCAAATCGTTTTTGATTAACCCTTATCAAAGCAATGAGCCGCAGCGATTCGGCATCGTGAACGTCGAGCCGGCTGGCGAGACGAAGCTCGGCTTCGGCGCGCTCGGCGTCATTCTTTTGCGCATAAAGGTGCCCCAGCGCGACGGCGGCGCCATGATGCCACCAATTTTCGCGCAAGAATTGTTCAACCATCGGTATCGCGGCGTCCGGACCTTCTTTCACGCGCCTCAATTCGGACTCGAGACTGACCAGGTCCCAAACGTTTGGATAGGAAGCGCGCGCCTTTTCAAGAATCTTTAATGCCGCTTCATCGTCCTTCGCTTCGTGTCGGAGTTGGGCCAAATTGAGCGCGGCCAGCCAAGTACGCGGATAATCATGGCGCGCGATTTCGGCAAGTCTAACCGTTGCTTGCAAAAACGTTTCTGCTTCAGCTTTCTTTCCTTCAAGTCTCAGCACTGCGGCGAGAGTGTTTCGAGCCGTTGGATAGTCCGGCGTGCTCTGCAGGATTTCTCGCAACAATTTCTCCGCCGCAGGATAATCGCCGCGTCGCGCATAAATTTGAGCGAGATTAACCGAAACCCGCCCGCTGTTGCCGCCGGCAGCAAGTGTGCGTTTGTAAAAAGTTTCATCGTTCGACCAATCACCACTCCGGATAAAACTGCGCGCGCTAAGCGCGATTACGGCAATGACGACAGCATAGGTGATCACGCCACTCCACTGACGGGGCATTTCGATCAACCACCCCGACAGGAAAATAAGAATCCCTACGCTTGGAAGATAAAGCCAATGCTCGGCGACGGTGGCATTGAGCTGCACAATGTTTGAGATTGGAAGATATGAAACGAGAAACCAAGCCGCGCCGAAAATGCGGACCTTGTGACCAGGACCGCCCTTGCACGCACCGTAAGCCAAAATCACAAAACTTAACAGCCCAAGGACCGACAAGTATTCGATCCCGATTGTTCTTCGCCAGTCGGCGTTCGATTGCCAGCTGCCTGGTTCAACGATGGTTCGTTCCATGTGCAGGTTGGCGGGATAAACCATCAACCTGGCGTAATCACCGAGGGCACGCGCCATTAACATCGCGCGAACCGGTGCGGACCAGCCGGCTTGCGCGGGGGCACTCGACCGTTCCTCCGGGAGCTGACGGAGACCGGCATAAATTCCTACCAGGGCGATACAGCAAATGACTGCGGCCAAGCGTCGCCGGAGTACGACCCCTTTTTCGATACACAAGAGGTGCGCGATAAAGAGGACGATCCAGATGCAGGCGATTTCCCGCGAAAGTAAGGCGAACAGACCGCTGGTGGCAGCGAGTCCATAAAGCGGCAGGCGAATCAATCTGCGCGCCGTAACCTCAGCTTTCAGGAATAACAGCCATCCGGCTGCAGCAAAGAAGAACGCCAAACTATCGGCACGCCCCGAAATATAATCTACCGCGGCACTGTGTGCTGGATGGACAATCCACAGAATCGCCACCAGAAAGGAAACGTTCGAAATCCAGGGTAGCCGCCTTTCGACGCGTTGCCGCACAACGATCGCCCGATTCGGAAACAAGAGCGAGGCGAGTAACTGTCGAACCAAGAAATAAAGAAGAATTCCCGAGCCAGCGTGGAACAACGTGTTGGTCAGATGAAAACCAAACTCGTCTGTGTTCCAAAAGTAGTAGTCGAAAATGAAGGAGACGTTTTGAATCGGACGATAATGCGCAGAAAACGAATCAAGGAACAAATGGTGTCGAAATGCTTCCAGAATCAGCAGCGGGCTCTTAATAAAGGGATTGTCGTGAGAGAGGTATTGGTCGTCCCAGATTCGCTGACCTTGTAAAGCAGGCGCGTGGACAACAATTCCCGCCATTGTAAGGAGCAGACCGCGAAACCAATCGCCCTTCCAAATACGGCGGACGGTAGCTCTCAGTCGGGATTGTTTGGTTGGCCTAACGAGTGGGATTAAGGCGGGCATTGAAATCCAGTCCAGCTTTGGACTTCAGCAAAACGCCGAAGCGTCCATTCCTATGCGAATGGACGCTTCCAGCATATTGACGAACCAGTGAGCGACTATGGGCCGTAAGGCGACCAGAACCCAGTGCTGGCAACGTCCGAGAGGACTGTGTAGTCGGCTGGCGGAACCTGCGGAACCGTGTCCACGGTCTGAGCACCGTAGGCCGTTCCAAGGATGCTATTGCCATTATTATAAAGAAGCGAGCCTTTCTTAACGTAGTTTGTCCAGTCCGCGATGCCCACGGTATCACCCGTCTTGCGGCCGGTTTCGATGGCGTACTGGTCAACGGCGGAATCGATCATACGCAAGTCGTTGAGGATACGGCTAGCTTGGGATCTCTTCCGGGCACGAAGGAACCCAGGGACGGCGATCGCGGCCAGCAAGGCGATGATTGCCACTACGATCATAATTTCGACGAGAGTGAAGCCGGCGTGTTTAGTTTGAAGTTTTTTATGCATGATTGCGGTTATTTGTTCTATTTATTTGTTTCAAGAGTCGCGATCGTCGGAGCCTTCTCCGTCGCTCACGACTCATTCCCTGCCACTCCGGGTGGACCGCAATGACAGGAGAATGAATCGTCAGATTCGTTAAGGACCGTAGGGCGACCAGAACCCGGTGCTTGCTACGTCGGACAATACCGTGTAATCGGCTGGCGGAACCTGAGGAATCGTGTCCACGGTTTGAGCACCGTAGGCAGTGCCCAGAAGGCTCTTGCCGCTGTTGTAAAGGAGCGAACCCTTCTTCAAGTAGTTCGTCCAATCGGTAATTCCAACGGTGTCACCAGTTTTCCGGTTGGTTTCGATCGCGTACTGGTCACACGCTGAGTCGATCATGCGCAGATCGTTCAGAATGCGGCTGGCTTGTGAGCGTTTGCGCGCCCGAAGAAATCCCGGGACCGCAATCGCGGCGAGTAACGCGATGATCGCAACTACAATCATGATTTCCACGAGGGTAAAGCCCCCGCGGCGTTTGTTGATGGCGTTTAACATGCTATTGCTTTCTTTATCTCTTGTTTGTTTGACTGCGCTCCGCGATACGATCGCGAAGTGAGCCTGTAATCAGCAGTGTTAATGCCAATTGCCTCGAAAACTGAGCCGCAAACCTCTCGGTTCTCCCTGGAGCTCGGACATGGCATCTTCCTGGTGGCGCTTGGGGCGCGCCTTCTGGCCCTGCTTCGCCTAACCCATTCCTCGCTCCTGATCCCAACCCGCGGGGACATGCATTTCTATAGCGACTGGGCCAGGCAGATCCTTCACGGCCAGTTTACCCAACCCCTCGCTTTTTATGGGCTTCCTGGGTACGCCTATTTCCTTGCTATCCTTGGCCGGCTATTCGGTGAAAACCCTTTTGTGCCCGGTCTGCTTCAGGCCGGGATCGATGCCGGCACTGCCGTCCTCATCTATCGAATATTCATGGCGACGGTTGGAACTGACAGGTCGTCCGAAAGTCGGCCCTTCGGTCCAGGAGCTGTCCAGTTAGCAGCCACACTGGCCGCGCTCGGATGGACATTTTTCGTCCCAGCCGAAGCGTATTCAATTATCCTGATGCCGACGGCGTGGTTCGTTTTCGTCTTTTGGTTCGTCGTTTGGCGATTGGTCCACACGAGTGACGCGCCGCCAATTGCCGAATGTTTTTTCCTCGCGCTGCTCGTCGGCATTACCGCCACAGCGGTCGCGACGATTCTCGCCGTGGTCCCGCTGATATTGGCGGCGTTGATCTTTAGGCGAGCGCTCGACTCGTGGCGAACAGTAATCCCGCCCGTCGGCGTTCTGGTTCTCGGTCTGGCCATTGGGACTTCACCGTGCTGGGTCCACAACTACTTCATTGCCCGGGATCCGGTTCCGCTGTCCGCGCATAGCGGGATCAACTTTTGGATTGGCAACAACCCACAGGCGAACGGTTATCCCCGTTTCCCGCCTGGCCTGAGAGCCGGTCAGGCCGCCATGCTTCAAGACTCGATCGACCAGGCCGAAGCGACGGCCGGTCATTCGCTCAAGCATTCCGAGGTTTCCGCCTACTGGTCGGCGAAAGCGAAAGCATTTATCACGGATCATTTCGGCGCCTGGGTCCGGCTGATCGGCTGCAAGCTGCGCAATTTTTGGAGCGCATTTCAATATGACGACCTGAGCATCATTACGATCTTGCGCGAACAAGGCGTAATATTTCCGGGAATTTACTTCGGAATTGTCGCCGCATTGGCGATTCCCGGAATTCTTTTTGGATGGCGCATTGCTCCAAAGTCGCGTTGGGTTGTTGCCGCGGTCGCGTTGTCGATGATCGCGCTTCTGCCGGTTTTCATCACCGAACGTTATCGACTCGTTGCCGCGCCGGGTTTGCTCATTTTCGCGGTCATCGGATTGTCGATTTTCGGGCAAAAAATCATCGCGGACGAACTGCAACCCGCCGCGCTGTATTGTGTAATTCTGCTTTTCGCGACACGATTCGTGGCCTGGCCGCAGCGGGATCCCTCGCTCTGGGCTCTGGATGCTTACAACGCCGGATGGCAGGAGTTGGAATCAAACAACCTTTCGCTCGCGGAAAGAAAACTGGCGGTCGCACATGCCTACGTGCCCGACAATTCGGAAACACTTTTCGCGCTGGGCAATTTGCGCCTCGCTCAAAGCAACCCCGAAGCCGCGTCGGCTTTTTATCGCGCAGTCCTCAATCTCGACCCTAAACACAAAGGAGCCTTCAATAATCTTGGCGTTATCGCGCTCGACGCCTCCCAGTTCGACACCGCCGAAAAATGGTTTCGCCTCGCTGAGAACGTGGATTTGCGAAATCCAAAAACACATTTTCTTCTCGCCAAAACATTGTTGGCCAAAAACGAACGGGCGGCGGCACGCGCTGAGATCGATCTCGCGATTCAGCTCAAGCCGGATCAGCCGGAGTTCAGCGCTTTGCAGCGCGAGATCGAACAAGGTTTGCCGTGACGAGAAGCAATTTGCTGAAGCCCGTTGAATGGATCGTGGCAATTCTGCTCACCGCGATGACGGCGGCTCTACTCGCGGTGGCTGCAACACACGGCGGCGCGCTTTGGCGGGACGAATGCGCAGTCGTGCAATTGGCCCAAATGCCGTCCGTCTCAGATATTCTCCGTAATTTTCAGCACGAAGCCTTTCCCCCGCTCTTTCCGCTGATCGTTCGTAGCTACATGCTTGCGTTCAGATCGAGCGACGCTGCCCTGCGTATTTTTGGCTTTGTGATTGGATGTTCTTTGGTCGGTGCTTTCTGGATCAACGCCCGAACCCTTCGCCGCGATCTTCCGCTAGTCGGCCTCGCTTTAACCGTCCTCAACACGACCTTCTTCGTTTGGGGAACAACAGTCCGCGGTTATGGCGTCGGGAGCGCGCTCATCGTGTTGACGTTTGGTTGCATCGCCGGGTGGCTGCTCAATCCGAATTCGCGACGCGTTGTAATCGCGACCGTTGTTTCCGTATTCGCGGTCCAGATTCTTCTCTACAACAGCGTTTTGGTATGTGCGATCTGCGGCGCGGCGCTTTTGGTCTTATTCTTTCAGCGCCGTTTCAAACAAGCGTCCCTCGCCATCGGCATCTGCGGTATCGCCCTGTTTTTCCTTCTGCCTTACGTGCCATCATATCTGCGCGCCCGGGATTGGAACATTTTGGTGCGCGGTTGGCCCACTTCTTATTCGCTCTGGAAACATTTCGAAGTCGCACTCGGTAATCCTGGCTACAGCATACCGGCGCTTTGGTACTGCATTGTCCTCGGATTGATTGGTCTGTTCGTTCTGCGGCTCTACCAGAAGCGTGACGCTCAAACGGACGAGTCAGCGCGCCTAGTTTGGTTTGCCCTGATTGCTTGCGTGCTCGCGCTGATCGGGTGCTACGCGTTTCTTCGCATACTCAGCTACACGACTAGCAATTGGTATTATCTGGCCTTCATTTGCGTAGTTGCGGCAGCGATCGATTTAATCGCAAGTGTATTATCAACGAGCAACGGGTTGCGTTTGCTCAGGGTTGCTGTCGCAATTGTCGCACTAATTGTCGCGCCATTTGCAAATTGGTCCGCCATCACCGAGCGACATACGGACGTGGACCTTGCGGCGAAAATAGTAAGCGAGCGCGCAGACGCAAACGATCTGGTCTTGGTCGCTCCCTGGCCATTTGGGATCCCGTTCAACCGTTATTACCATGGCGCCGCGCGCTGGATGACGATTCCGAACATCCAAGACCATCAGGTTCATCGTTATGATCTGATCAAATCGAAAATGGTTTCCGAGCATCCCATTGACGACCTGTCCCAAACAGTGACCGCCACGTTATCATCCGGAAACCGCGTTTGGTTTGTCGGAGGTCTGAATCTCCCGTCGCCGCGAGAGGGAGCAATGACGCTACCGCCGGCGCCGGCGTCGCGATTCAAATGGGACAATCGGGCTTACACCGCCGCCTGGTGGCAGCAGCTAAGCGTGCTCACGGTGACGCACACGGACAAGATTGAGTCGGTTTCCCTGCCGCAACCCGGATCGCTGCGGGTCAATGAGTTGGAGCAAACGTCGCTCGCGGTTGCCCAAGGCTGGCACTGACAAAACCTAATTTGCGGCGATCGGCGGGTTCCGATCGAGCTCACTGCCTTTTCGCACCATGACCAGAAAACTCTGCGTTTCCAAAAAGGGCCGGTAATTTTCCCTGATCCAAATCGCGACCGGATGGCGAGGAGTCATCGCCATCGTAAGCTGCGCCGCAATCACGACGTCCGGCTGTTTCGATTTCAGTTCATCGAGGAGTCGCGAAGAGAGCTGCTGCGCGAGCGGGCCAGCCTGAGCTGGATACGCGAAAATCAAACCTGACGGCGGGTCTCGCCGAGTCGTGAAATAAAAGCCAGTCTCATTTCCCCATTCGAACAGACTACGATCGCGCGGCAGCATATGATCGATCCTCATCGCCAGCCGGTCAGCTTCCAGAAATATTTTGCCGTACTTTTGCAACGACCAACCTTTGGCAGGAATGAAGTAACATGGCACTTCCATCACGATTAGGACGACGCAGCAAACACTGGCCAGCGCATACGCAGACCAGGAAAAGCGCGCAGGCAAAACTCGCCGAAGCAGCTCGATTCCCCAACCGGCGGCAATCACCAGCGGCGGCAGCCAGAGTTGATAGTAGTGTGGAAAAAACCAACCCGGAAGCTGCACCGTGATGTAACTCGCGATCGCAAACGCCAGAAGCAAAGCCCAACCGCGCCGAACTTCTTTCCACAATCCAATCACGAGCCCAACAAACGCCAATGCCGCAATCGTGAAAGCCACTGCCAGCGCATCAGGCGACAAGCCAGGCCAATTCCACAATTCGTTGACCTCGCGCGGCGGTCGCGCCGAATACCAACGGTTATAAGTGAAAACGGCTTCAATGAACGCATCGCTCCGACCGACTGCGAAAAAATATCCAAACAACGCCGCCCACGCCGCGGCCCCGGTCGCAGCGATGATGCCGATCTCGGCCAAAGCTTTTTTTCGGTAATCGCGCGTCACGCAAAAGATGTAGGCCACCGAGATCAGCCCAGCCTGAACGACCACTATCTGTTTATAGAACGATGCGACGGCAAACAATGCGCCGACCAAAAATGCGCGAGCGAAGCCCAGCTGGCTGTTTTTTGAGCACGCAAAAATGGCGAATGCACTAGTCAGGAACGCGTTCAGGAAAACTTCTGTATTAGGTTGATTGCCCTGAATCGCGAGATCGCCCGAGACCAGAGTCCACAGGCCGGCCGCGATCAGACCGCCTAATGGACCACGACCATCACTGCCACCGGCAAAGTAACACGCGATGAGGGTCGCCATGGCCGCGACAACGTTCATCAAAAAGATCGAATTCCGTCCGTAGCCCGCTATCAATTCAGCGGTGGCGTAAGTCACATGGATTGCCGGAGGCTTATGATCCCACAGCTCACTGTAAAGGTGTTTGCCGTTCAACATTTCGTGAGCGATGACCGCGTAGGTCGTCAGATCACGCTCGAGCGGTTCGTCGTAGGTGTGCAACCGCATTGCGAAGATCAGCGCGCAGAAGCCGATCAGTGCCGCCACCGGCAAAAAGTCTTTCAATTTACCCATCGCTCGAACGGAAAGGGATGTTTCTTGCTGTTGGCGTGGTTTGGATCGGGGAACGTGATCTCAGGTTTGCCGTGGACGAGTCGTTCAACGATTTCGAGACCCTGCATGAATGAGTGGTCCTGATTGCTGACCTCGTACTTCCAGGCGCCAAACCGGCCGCGCGAATAAATGTTGTCGGCTTCAAGCGCCGGCAGGATTTCGCCAAGCGCTTTGTCCCGATTCAGTCCGGGCGTTGGGTAACCGTACTTCGCGCGGTAACTCCAGGTCGAAAGAATCTTGTCGCCATTCAACAGCTGAGTGTTCCGCAACCCATCGATTGTCTGCTGCACGAGCGCCTTATGATCGACTGCTTTCTCGTCGGACTCCGACGTCTCGGTCATGAGCGACCAATTGTTTTCACTGTCCGGCACGTTGTGGGGCGAATAATTGCTAAACACCGTTACCCGATAAAACGGACAATCACTTTCGGGAAAATACATCCAGCATTTCGTCCGCAGATGGTCGGGCGGTTTTCCTTTTAATCCGACGCCGACAATATTCGCGCTCGAGTGCTTCAATCCGGACTTCGCAAGATCGGAAAACTGATTGCAGCCGCAGAGACGCAGTAACTCAGTGAGAGGGATCGTGCTAACCAGCGCGTCGTACTCCCAAACGCGGCCATCGGCAGTGGTTACCTGCTTGAGTTTTGAATCGATCTTCTGGACCGCGCTCTGGAAATACATTCGGTCCCTCGGCAACCGCGCCGCGCAAGCGCTCCAAATCGCGCCGGTGCCGCCATGTTTTGGAAAATGAAAAACATTGTTTGGTCCCCATGACACATCGTCTTTTTGATAAACGAGGTTTTGCAATACTCGCGTCAGGTCTGTCACCGCGACGCGCTCGCCGACCCAACTATGCTGCATCTGGTCGGCCGGATAGGCCCAAACCTTGAAGTTGTAAGGCAACAGGAAAACTTCCGCGATGCCGGCACCGAACGTGGCCAAAATCCATTCCTTGAAATTCGCGGGTTGGTGATGGCCGTTCTTCTGGATTTCAACAAGCCCTGCCAAACAACGCACAATTTCCTCTTGCGGCAGTCGATGGAGATTGTTCTGAAACGGATACGGAACGAAACGGTTTCGAATCCATACCCACGATTCGCGCTCGTGGGTCAGCCATTCCTCCTTTGGAATGAGCTTGTGCATCAACGCATCGAAATATTCGTAGTGCGAGAATTGAACGTGTCCGCCGATGTCCCAGAAAAATCCCTGCTCATCCCGAAACGATGACGCCAGGCCGCCGGCGTAATCGTTCGCTTCCAGCAATTGCCAATCGGCGTGGCCGACTTCGTTAAGACGCCAGGCGGCGCCAAGCCCAGCGGGGCCGCCACCAAGGATGAGAATCTTCATGACTGATTCGCTGAAAATCACGAAGAAACCTGGCGCCCATCTTCGCGATCTTGTGGTAGTTGATGCTGTTTTCGCCGCCCTGCCTGGCGCGGAAATGAATCGGCACGTCTTTCCAGTGGACGTCCGGTTGCCGCGTCAGTGAAATCGTTAACGCGATGTTCTGAAGATCAACATCCGCCGGCACGCAACGAAGTGCCAAACGCAGCGGATTTGTGCGAATGAGGCGGTAGGGAACGTTGGCGTCGCGCATGAACGCGCCGGTCAAAGCCCAAAGTAAAACCCGGTACGAACGAGTGATCACGAGCCGGCCGAAGCCATCGTCGCGGGTGCGCCGATAACCGAAGACACAATCGTGTCCCTTGCGCTCGCTATAAATTGTTTCGAAGAATGCCGGATCGCACTGCCCGTCGGAGTCAATTTGGAAAACCCAGCGAGCCCCTGTCGCCAAAGCCAGGTCGTAGCCTTTCCGGCAACTGCGTCCGTGTCCGGAGTTTGGCTTGTTTACGACGCGGAGGCGTGGACCGAGTAGGGTTCCTAACGAACTTAAAACCACCGCGGTATCGTCTTTCGAACCGTCGTTAATCGCGAAGAACACGAAATCGGGTGCCACGCAGTCGAGACAGGCGAACCACTCCTCCAACACGGAGCCGATGTTCGCTGCCTCATTATAAATCGGCATCACGACGGCAAGCTCCGGCGCCATGAACTGTTGTGGGGACGAATCCATTGCCCGCCTAGAAAGCAACTTCCTGGCCTCGCCCCTGATTTTCTGCTTCGGATGAAGGCCCGGAAGTTGGCCGAGGCTTAGTTTTTGCTTGGAGCAGCCAAACCGGCTAAACCTCACTTCAACCCGATGGCTGAACCTTCTCGTCGCAAGATCGACATCATCCTGCTCGTCCTGATTCTCGCGGTCGGGATCTTCCTGCGGATTACCCCGGGAGCTTTCGCGCCCGGCGCGTCGCTCCATTTTCTGGCGCCGCTTCATCCTCAACCCGCCTGGTCAAAGGTTGGTTTCGACGAAGGCCTCTATCGGGAATACGTCAACGCTGTCAGCAAAACCGGAATCACTTCGTATCCGGACATCGTCGAGGGCTACATCGACGTCCAAAAGGATCTGCCGGGGTCGATCCTTCCGCCGCTTCGGTTTCTTTACATTTTCACCGCATATCTCTGGCACTCGATCTTCGGTTCGGAAGCGCTCGCAGCTCTGCACCAGGTCGCGTCGTTCTTCAGCATGCTCACCCTTGTCCTCGCCACCTATTTTGTCTGGCGGCTACGCCGCCTAACCTGGGCAATTGCAATTGCAGCGCTCATGGCCATTGCGCCAACGCAGCTTCACATGTCGCAGCACGCCTTGGTGGACGGTTTCTTCACTTTCTGGGCGACGCTGGTTCTCTGGTTGTTCTGGGAGAATTTGCAACAACCGCGCAACTGGCGCTGGCTCGTTGGCTACATCGTCGCGCTCGCTTTGCTGACCCTGACCAAGGAAAACTCCTTTTTTGTTTGGATCGCGCTGATCGCTCTGCTGATTGCGAATCGTTGGCTTCAAATTGGAAATGTTACCCGCGAACTTCTCGTTGCCACGTTCCTCGGCCCGCTCCTTGGCGTCGTCGTTCTCATTTTTCTAGCCGGCGGCATCGATATCTTCATTAAGAGCTACCAATTGTCCGTCGGCAAAAATTTCCAACTCCATTACGCCATCTTTACCGGCGACGGCCCGTGGTACCGTTACCTGGTCGATCTCATGTTAGTCAGTCCGATCGTTCTGATTCTCGCATTCGGCACGCTGTTCCGAATGAAGGGGGAAATGAAGCCCGAGCTCTTGATGACCATCTTCATCGCCGCGAGTTACTTGGTGATGTGCAATGTGAAATACGGAATGAATCTCCGTTACGCGAACATGTGGGACGTGCCGCTGCGATTCCTCGCCTTCAGCGAGATCGTCTGGCTGGCCTCGTTGGCGAAACGTTTCCAAACCAGCATCGTGGCTGGCGCCGTTGTGTTACTGGCGGCGTTTGAGTTTCACCAATATATCGTGCTCGCGGTCCGCTATCCTCTTTACGAACTAATCACCCACGACTTGCTCCAGGCGCTTTCGATCCTGAAATGATTATTGTAGCCACGGGCCTGGCCTGTCTGACGTCGCGTAGCGATGTGGCTACATCTTACAGCGGCCCGCCTGAAACGGCGGCCGCTCCAGCGGCGTTTCCCGTGTGATGCCCCAATGCTGAGTCGGCCGCGCGCAGAATGAACTTGTCGTCGTTGTCGCCCAGGCCCGATAGAAAATCTCGGATTCGCCGGAACGATTGGCGCAGGAACAATTCGGCCGCGGTATTGCTTGTCGACGGAGATTGGCCGTTCCGCTGTCCGAATTGAATCTCGGAATCCCACCGACTTAGCACCGCAGTAGACGCGAACAAATCCATCGCCGCGCCGGCGATCCGTTCCTGCACCAGTTGCATGTCGAGGATCGGTTCGCGATAGAGCACGAGCGATTTGTTCACTGCTAAGTTGAATCGCCAGATTAGCCGGCCCAACTGACTCGCGAAAGATTTCAGTTCCGCGCTTCCGACCGGGACATCGGGGACGCGGACCGCCGCACCGAGGCGACTCATTCCGGCGTTCCAGGCTTTTCCGATTCCGCCTTCGCGCGTTGGCTTGAGCATTGTGTCGTAGATTTCCTTGAATTCCATGCCCGGTCCACGCATTCCGACCAGCGCGATGAATGATTTCAAAACCTCATTGCTGCCTTCGCCGATCTGATTGATGCGCGCGTCTCGCAACATTCGTTCCAGCGGAAGATCGGTCATGTAGGCCGCGCCGCCGTGGATTTGAAATGCTTCATTGACGCATTCCCAAAGCAGCTCGGTGGTGAAAACCTTCAACATCGCCGTTTCCAGCATATAATCTTCAAGACCGCGATCGATCAGCGACGCAGTGATCGTCGTTATGGCTTCCATCGCGTAGGCGTCTGCGGCGATGCGCGCGATTTTCTTTCTAACCAGGTGAAAGCTGCCGAGCGTTTTGTTGAACTGCTTCCGCGTGTTCGCGTGCTTAACCGCCAATCCGAGGCAAGTTTTCGCCGCGCCCGTGCAACACGCCCCGAACGTAGTTCGCCCGAAATCCAAGACCGTGAGCGCCACTTTCAAGCCCTTGCCAAACGGCCCGAGGATATTTTCCTTGGGCACTTTCACATTGCGCAACGCGAACCGGCCAGTCGCCGTCCCGCGAATCCCCATTTTTTCCATTCGCGGCTCGATTAATTCAAAACCAGGCACGTCGGGCGTAACCAAGAACGCCGTAATCGCGTCCTTGCCTGGTTTTCCCGGAACTGGCGTCCGCGCCATTACGGTCAACACATGCGCGATGGCGGTGTTCGTGATGTATCGCTTCTCGCCGTTCAGAATGTAGTGCGAGCCGTCGTCGCTCGGGGTCGCGGTCATTTGCACATTCGCTGCGTCGGAGCCGGCTTCTCGTTCCGTCAGCGCGAACGCGCCGAGCCACTCACCCGTGCAAAGTTTCGGCAACCATTTCTGTTTTTGATCGTGCGTGCCGAACAACAATAGTGCGCGGATCCCGATCGAGTGGTGTGCGTTCACGAACACCGATGTCGATGCGCAGCGGGTCCCGAGTTCTTCCAAAATTTTCGTGTTCGCCAGCTGGGAAAAACCGTGTCCGCCATAATCGCCCGGCGCCGTCATTCCCAAAACTCCAACCCGACCCAGGCCGTCGATGACTTCGCGCGGGATGTCCGCCTGTCGATCAATAGCGGTTGGATCAAGCTTCGTGTCGAGGAATGCGCGCAGCTCCTTCAACGTTTGATCGAGTTGCGATTGTTGAGCGGCCGGAATGCGAGGATACGGCATCACCCAATCGGACACAAAATGGCCGGCGAACAATCCTTTAACAAAACCAAGCGCCTGCGGGCCGGTGAACAACAGTTCCTCGGCCTGCTGCATTTCCTTCTGTCTTTGGAGTTCTGCTTCAGTCATAGAAAAATTTAGCACGCGCAGGTCGCCGCGGCGACCGAAGGCGAGCAAACCGCCGTCGAACGAACGGCGGTCACGAATTGTAGCCAACGGGGCGCGTCTGTCCAACGCTGAGCGCCTAGTTATTTGGAAACGTAACTTAGCTGCAGCCCTGGCTGGTGCCGCACTCGGTGCAAACGCCACAGGCGCCGGCGCGGATGACCTTGTCGCTGCCACAGTGAGAACAGATGATGTCCATGAACATGTTCCCCAGTGCTTCCTGGACGCGATCAGCGTGGCTCTGACCGTTGCCGGCAATCTGTCCCGCGACCGCAGGACCATCGTTCGGAATATGATTTGTGATCACGTCGAGAATTTCTTTCTCCCCCGTGCGGGCGAGATCCGAGACGGGACGATTGAGCGCTTTCTTTTCCATCTCGGGAAGTTCTCTTAGCGGCAAGTCAGCCTGTCCGCGATTTGGCGAGGTCGCTTCCTTGTAACCTTTGATAAACTGGCAGGCCAACCAGCGAAACACGTAGTCGGTGATGCTGGTCGCGTTGCGAATGTCCGGATTCTTGGTGAAGCCGCTCGGCTCGAACCGCTGATACGCAAATTTCTTCGCCAAGCTTTCCAGCGGCACGCCGTATTGAAGCGCGATCGACGTTAGCGTTCCGACCGTGTCCATCAATCCGCCGATGGTGCTGCCTTCCTTCGACATCGTGATGAACAGTTCGCCGGGTTGTCCATCTTCATACAAACCGACCGTGATGTAACCTTCGTGTCCGGCGATTTCGAACCGATGAGTCAATGACATGCGTGTGTCCGGCATGCGGTGCCGAATGGGTTTGTCGATCTTGCCGCGCAGCTCGGTCAATTCTTGTTCAAGCTCGAGAATTCGTTTTTGAAAATCTTCGCGATCGACCGTGATATCCAAGGCAACATCGACATCTTCGGTGGTGCCGCCCATGTCGCGTGTCTTGCGCGTATTCAATGGTGCGGACCGCTTGGAACCTTCGCGATAAATCGCGATCGATTTTAGCCCGAGCCTCCAACCCTCGACGTAGCTGTTCATGATGTCGGCGACAGTCGCCGTTTCCGGTAGGTTCACCGTTTTCGAAATCGCGCCGCTCAAGAACGGTTGCGCCGCCGCCATCATCCGCAGGTGCGCCATATAATTGAGAGAGCGCTCGCCTTTGAATGGCTTGAATGCGCAATCGAAGATCGGCAAGTGTTCCGGTTTCAGTCCGGAGGAAATTCTCGTTCCATCGGAATCGATGACGTTCTCGATGGTGTCGAACGCGTCGATGTGCGCGATGATCCGATCAATCTCTTCCGAATTGTAGCCGAGTTTTTCCAGCGCCGGCCGGACCGTTTGGTTCACGATTTTCAACATGCCGCCGCCAGCGAGGAGCTTGTATTTCACCAGCGCGATGTCCGGCTCAATCCCGGTCGTGTCGCAATCCATCAGAAAACTGATCGTGCCTGTCGGCGCGAGCACCGTGACTTGCGCGTTGCGATAACCGTGACGCTTTCCGAGCTTCGCCGCGCGGTCCCAGGTTTTCGCCGCCTCTTTCTTCAAATAGGCAAACTCATCCGCGTCCGCGATGTCGTTCACGGCGCAGCGATGAAGATCGATGACTTCGAGCATCGAGGCGACATTGCTCTTGGCAACCGGTTTCGGGACGCCGCTGCAACGCGCATCTTCGTAGCCCGGAAATGGTCCCAACGCCTCCGCCATCCGCGCGCTTTGTTCGTAAGCTTCGCCGGTCATGATCGACGTGACGGCGCCGCAGAGGGCGCGACCTTCCACGCTGTCGTAGCCGTAGCCGTAACTCATTACCAGCGAACCGAGATTGGCGTAGCCGAGACCGAGAGTGCGGAAGATGTGCGAATTCTCGGCGATCTCTTTGATCGGATAACTAGCGTTATCGACCAGGATTTCCTGGGCGGTGATGAAAATGCGCACTGCGTCTTTAAATCGTTCGACGTCGAACTCGCCATCCGCTCTCTTAAATTTCAATAGGTTCAGCGACGCTAAATTACAGGCCGTATTATCGAGAAAGAGATATTCGCTGCACGGGTTCGTTGAATTTTGCCGGCCCGTTGCTTTGCAGGTGTGCCATTTGTGAATCGTGGTATCGAACTGCATCCCGGGATCGCCGCAGATGTGTGTGCCTTCGGCTATTTTTCGCAGCAACGTTTTCGCGTTTTTGCGTTCGCATGGTTGCCCATCAGTCACTCGGCGAGTCCACCATTCCTTGTCGGCTAGCGCAGCATCCATGAATTCGTCGCTCACCCGCACGCTCAGGTTTTCGTTCTGATACATCACCGAGCCGTAAGCATCGCCGTTATAACTACCGTCGTAACCCTGCTCGATGAGCGCCCACGCTTTCTTCTCTTCCCTTTGCTTCGCATCGATGAACTCTTCGATGTCCGGATGCCAATCTTTGAGCGTGTTCATCTTGGCGGCGCGCCGCGTCTTACCGCCGCTCTTCACCACGTTCGCGACCTGATCGTAAACTTTGAGGAACGAAAGGGGGCCGCTTGGTTTGCCGCCACCGCTCAGTTTTTCCTTGGTCGATCTCAACGTGGTAAGATCGGTGCCCGTGCCGCTGCCATATTTAAAGAGCATCGCTTCGCTCTGCGCGAGACGCATGATGTCTTCCATCGTGTCTTTGACATCCTGGATAAAACAGGCGCTTCCCTGCGGATACTCGTATTGAGTCGGAGCGCGCTCCGCTTTTCCGGTCGCGCGATTGTAAAAATAATTCCCCGCACCGGCGCCTTTGCCGATACCGTACTCGTGATACAGGCCGACGTTGAACCAGACCGGTGAATTGAACGCGCCATGTTGATTCAAGCAAAGCCATGTTAAGTCGTCGTAAAAAATCTCCGCCGCTTCCGCGTCCGCAAAATAGCCGTCCGCAATTCCCCAATCGGTGATCGTCCTCGTGACGCGATGAATGAGTTGCCGCACCGAACGTTCGCGCCCGCCTTTGTGCGGGTCCGTTCCGTGCGCGATGTCGCCGTAAAAATATTTTGAGACTGCAATCTTGGTCGCCAGTGCGCTCCAATTTTTCGGGACCTCGACGTTTTCTTGTTTGAAAATGATCTGGCCGCTGTCGTCGGTGATCTCCGCGGTGCGATGTTCCCATTCCACCTGATCAAACGGTTTCACCGCCGCGTCGCTGAACACGCGCTCGAAATGCAAACCGCGCGTCGATTTCTTCGCCGACCGATTCTGACGTCGATCGGTTGTCTTACGCGGTTTGTTCAAAGCTGATGGCGGGATTCCGGGTTTGAGCTGGATCATGGTGGGGCGTCCTTTTTCGTTGTGAATTGGCGGTGAATTTCCGCGAACAGCGAGGCCAATAACCTGTTAATTCTGGCGAACAACAAGGAATAGCGTTGGCTGCTCGGCGAACACACAATATGCGGTGCAAAATGCGGCCGAATCAAGCCCTTAATTGTTACATTTTTGCTCGACCGACCTCCAAAACAGGTCCTTTGCCGCGTTGCTCCTAACGCAGGGCCGAAAAGGTCGTTGGATCCATGAAATACCGGTCAATATGGTCCACCAATGGCCCGTTCTTCTCTGACTCGGCCTTCACCTTTTGCCACTCAACATCCGCCTGGAAAGCGGCCCAGTTCTTCTCCGCCTCTTGCCTGCTCGGGTGCTCCAAAACGTAAACAAACAGATTTTGAGCGCTCGGCGCATCTTCAGGCACCCAATATCCAACGCTTTTCATGTTATATTGTTTGAAGATGGCGTCGGTGTGATTTCCAAAGCGAGCTACTAGCTCATTCATTTTGCCCGCGTTCACATGGTATAGCCGCAATTCGTAAACGTGATGCGCAGGTTCTGCGTTCGAGCCGCGGAGCGTGTTGAACCCGAGCATCACCGCGACCCCGACGACAAAAGAGATAAGATGGGCTGCTTTCATTCGACGAAATTACGACGTCGAATTATCGGCGTCGAATGATGTTAGCTGCCCGGCTCGCTGTAACGTTGGCGAACGCGGCGCGGAAGGGGTGGGATTCGAACCCACGGTGGGTTGCCCCACGCTCGATTTCGAGTCGAGTGCCTTAAACCGGACTCAGCCACCCTTCCTGCGAAACCACAGAAAACTTCGAACGCCGAACTTCCGACATCCAACGTCGAATGCAAACCTGCTTTCGAAAATTCGATGTTCAGAGTGGGGAGTTCATGTTCGGCGTTTTCTTCTGGTTCACGAGTGGTTCTTGACTAACGCCCCGCGCCGAAATAAACGTCGGCTCGAACAAAGTTGGCTGCGGCATTGTCAATGCTTGGGAAGGGAAGTCGCGATGATTAGGGCGAATTGTCGGGAACGCTTTACCGCCGCGGACTTTGATTTTATCGTTCGCACCCTCTCCCGCTCCCGTCGCGACAGCGTTTCGCTGGTCGATCTCCTGAGCGATTCGCAAACGCGCGATTCCATTCTCGATCATCCCCTCTTGGTCGAAACGATCCTTTCCAACGCCGGACATCTGCACATCTCGTCCCAATTTTATTTTTACGTCCTCGCCCGGCACGTCCTGCAACAAGCCGGCATCGGCAATCGCAAGCTCTCCGACTATATCGGTTCGCTTTTGGAAACTTTCTCTCGCGCCAGCCAGCTTCAGAGTCCGGACAAAATCGGTGAACTCGCACACGAATACATCGCCGACATGCTCATCGCGCTGACTCGCGCCACGCCTGAACAAACATTCCTGCTCCGGGCGCACGTCGGAAATTATTCTCTCTTCATCACTGGAATTTTTCACGAGAACACTCAGCGACGCAGTTTACGCGGCGCGCCCGATATCGAATTCTACGAACAAATTGGACGCACCAATTATCAATTAGTCGCCTCCCACGAAACCGCGCGCCGCTGCGAACTAACCGACGTCTTCGCCGGCCTGGCTAACCGCTTCCACGATGTCCGTCTCGCGCTGAACGATCTTTCCGAGCGTTTGCTTCATCTGGATGAAGATGCTCGCCCACCGCTGGTTTTGTGAACGAAACGCTCTTCAGTCAGATCCAAAAACTTTTCGAGCGCACCTATGCGCGGGTCGGGATCAATCTGGAAGACTGCTTGATCGATCGACACCGTTGCCGCCAGTTGTCAATCCTGGCCGGGAAATCGGCCCGAGAGTTGAGTGAGCTGGCGCGCACATTTCTCCGTACCGCGAATGATCAGCTTTACGTCGGCATTTATTATTCGCGCTGGTTGATCGAACAGCTCGAGCGCCATGATCCGCGGGCCGGCCTGAGCGATCACAATATTCGTTCGCTGATTGCGTTCGTGGAAGAAATCAATCATGCGCTCCATGCCGCGCTTCAATTTAAGAACGGTGCGCGCGAAATCGCATCGGAGGATTTCGCGCGAAATCTGGAACTGCAGGCCCAGGTGGACACTTACCTTGTCTTGCTCTTGTTCGTTGCCTTCTTTCGAAAAACCCAGCGGGTATCACGAAGCGATCGCCGGTGGCTGCGTTTTCATCTTTTCAATCGTCAATGCCCGGACGCGTTCGCCGACCGAAATTTGCGCGCCCGTTATCTTGAAACGGCCGATCTGGCCGCGAGTTACACGCAATACCTCGATACCCTCAACGCGATTCGCCGGGTTGAAGAAATCCGATTATTTCGCTCGCTCGAGTACACCGATAAGAAAGAGCGCATTCTCGCATTGCCGCCGGCGAAAGTTTGGCCATTGTTGCGAAATTAATTTGCGAAAACCGACACGCAGTCGCTAAATACCGATCGTGTTCAGTTTAACGATGCTCGGGAGCGGCAGTGCCGGAAACAGCGCCCTGATCACGACCAATCATTGCAAAATTTTGGTCGATGGCGGATTGAGTGCGCGTCAGATCGTCCTTCGACTCGAGCAATGCCGTATAACGCCGGAGCAGCTCGACGGCGTTTTGCTCACGCATGAGCACGGTGATCACGTTTGTGGTCTTGAGGTTTTGTGCCGCAAATTGGAGACCCCGATCTACGCAAACTCACAAACGGCGGAAGCGGTTCGCTCCGGTTGTTCTCTGAATCGACATCCGAACTGGCGGATCTTTCGCACAGGCGCGGAGTTCAAGATTTGTGACATCATCGTGCAAACGTTCCCGGTGCCGCATGATGCCGTCGATCCAGTCGGTTTCGCTTTTTATGCCGGATCGAGCGGCCTCGGTTTCATAACCGATCTCGGTTACGCGACCAAGATGATCGTGGAACGGCTGCGTCACGTGCACACGCTGGTCATCGAGACCAATCACGACGAAAAACTTTTGCAAAACGACACCCATCGGCCCTGGCCAGTGAAGCAACGGATCCAGTCGCGTCACGGACATTTGTCAAACAACGCAGCGGCCACCGTGATCGAAGAACTGCTGCCGGGAAAAATCGATCGCGTCGTGCTCGGACATCTCAGTCGCGACTGCAATACGCCGGAGCTAGCGCTCCAGACCGTGCACAACGCGCTCGCCAAATCTGGCAAGAGCGACATCGATCTTTTTTGCGCGACCCAATCGGCAATCAGTCCGCGCTTTCGAATCGGCGAAACGGTGCGCGGACATTTTCAGCCGACTTTTGAGAACGCGTTTTTCCCAGCAGCATGAGTGCGGCGATGGCGACAGAAAAGCCGTGCCGAAGAGCTGCGGCGAGGAGCGAAACGAAGATCCGGAATGCGCGAGAAACCGATCTCCCGTCTATCATTAAGATTTACAATGCCGCGATCGCGACGCGCATGTCGACCGCGCAACTCGAAACGGTAACGTTGGAAGATCGTCGAAACTGGCTGAGTGATCATTCCGCGGGCCGCCATCCATTTTGGGTATTGGAAATGGATGGAACAGTCGCCGGCTGGTTAACTTTAAAAACGTTTCTCCCGCGAGGTGCCTATCGCGACACCGCCGAAGTAAGCGTTTATGTCGATAAAAAATTCCGCCGTCGCGGGGTGGGCGGCGCGTTGCTGAGCGAAGCGATTGCGCGTGCCCCGGAGCTCGGGATCACGGCAATGGTCGGGCTGATCTTCGCGCACAATCAACCGAGTCTGCGGTTATTCGCGCGCCTCGGATTTGAAAAATGGGGTTTGCTGCCGGGCGTTGCGCGTCTCGACAATGTTAATCGCGACCTGACCATCATGGGTTGGCACGCCTGAAAGTGGGAGCGGCCTCAGCGCCGCGATAATGCCAGTCCGGCTCGGACTCGGGACACTGAGGTCCCTCCCACATTCTCAGACCTCTTCCGGGCCGACGACGAGATGAACCACGCCTCCGGGTTCGGAAATGAAAAAACCATTGAAATCTTCGCGTAAATTCTCCACTTCGTCGCGGCGCGCGACACCGTGAACTTTTAGGAATGCTGCCGCTGCCTCGGTATCATTGGTCTCGATCTCAAGCCAAATGTCCGGATGACTCAGGTTCGGCACTTTGTCGATCCAAAGACGGTTCGGACCGAATTGAAAAATGCAGCCGTCCGCTTCCTCCTCGATCAAGGGCAGGCCTAGCGTGTCGCGATAAAACGACACCGTTTGGTCGTAAGTATGCGACGGGCACTTGATCGCAATATTGGCGCCGCCGGAAAATTGCGGTCCATCAAGCTTGGTCACCATATCGTCGATCTAACCTCGCGACGCGTTGCGGTCAAAGGTGGTCAACCAGTTTTTGGGCGACCGTTTTTGCTTTCTCGAGCGCGACGGCATCGTTGGCGAAACCGCTCACTCCGATCGTGAGAAACGCGTTGCCCTTTACCACGTAAAGCATCAAGACGCGCGAAGCGAATCCGCTCTCGCCACCGGTCGTAAACATTTGCGCCGCATCGCCAACTCCCGAAACGCTTTCCGCAGAACCATTCGCCTGCGCGACCAGTTGAAGTTCTTTGTCCGGAGCAATTGCATTCGGGCCAGGTAACTGGAGACGAATGACCAGCGATTTGCCGCGCCGCATGCTGTAGTAATTGCATTTCGAATAGTAGCCGTCCGCGCCTTCACCGCTGCGCGGGCTAGGGTCCTTGACCGCTTCGCCCAAAATATCGGCCGCTTCCGCTTTGGTGACGATCTGCGTCACGTCAGGACGATTGTCCGCGGCCAAAACCGGACTCGTTAGGCCGGCGCACAGAAACAACAGCCCCGCTATTTGGCGGAGTGGCATCGTTAACCGCCGCCGGGTTCCGTCATCGAAACCGGATCAAGCGCGGTCTCGAGTTCTTTTTCCGGCAAGATCTTCTTCTCCCGGCAAAGTTCGCGCACCGTTTTGCCGGTGCGAACACTTTCTTTGGCAATCTCGGCCGCCCGATCGTAGCCGATTTTCGGCGCGAGAGCAGTGACCATCGCCATCGAGAGTTCGACCAATTCTTCGCAACGCGCCTTGTTCGCCGTGATTCCGGTAACGCATTTCTCGCAGAACGCGTCGACCACATTTGAAAGAATGCGGATCGATTCAAGAAGGTCCCGCGCCATCACTGGCATCATGACGTTGAGTTCGAAATTTCCGTTGGCGCCGGCCCAGGTGATCGCGGCGTCGTTCCCAAAAACCTCAGCGCAAACCATCATCATCGATTCGCTCATCACCGGATTGACTTTGCCGGGCATGATGGAGCTTCCCGGTTGAGTGGCCGGCAATTGAATCTCGCCTATTCCACAACGCGGTCCGCTGCCTAACAACCGAATGTCGTTCGCAATCTTGAACAAGCTCGTAGCGATTGTTTTCAACTGGCCGCTCGCCTCGACCACCGCGTCCTTGCTGCCCTGTGCTTCAAAGTGATTTTTCGCTTCGTAAAATGCGATCCCGGTTCGCTGCTCGACGTGGCGCAACGCTTTTTTCGGAAAATCAATATGACGATTCAAACCAGTGCCGACTGCCGTGCCGCCAAGGGCGACTTCGCGCAAAACTTCGATCGCTCTCTCAGCGCGCTGTTTTCCGTAGGCTGCCTGTTGCGCGTAACCTGAAAATTCCTGACCAAGGCGAACCGGAGTCGCATCCATCAAATGCGTCCGGCCAATCTTAATAATATCCCAGAATTCCTTCGCCTTGGCATCCAGCGCGGAATGCAATCTTCCCAGCGCGGGCACGAGATGGGTCTTCAATTGTTCGGCCGCGCTGAGGTGGATGGCCGACGGGATCACATCATTGCTCGACTGACCCATGTTCACGTGATCGTTTGGGTGCACGAGCTCGCGCGAGCCGATCGGTTTGCCTGCCAGTTGCGCGCAGCGATTCGCAATCACTTCGTTCGCGTTGGTGTTCGTGCTCGTGCCGGAACCGGTCTGGAAAATATCGAGCGGAAAATGCTCGTCGAGCTTGCCTTCAATCACTTCCTCGGCTGCCTGGACGATCAGCGCCGCGCGTTCGGCGTCGAGCAAACCGAGATCATGATTCGCCTGCGCGGCAGCCCATTTGATCAAGCCGAGCGCACGAATAAACGGTCGTGGAAAACGGTAACCGCTGATTGGAAAATTGAGCACCGCGCGCTGGGTTGACGCGCCGTAAAGCGCCCATCCCGGGAGCGACATTTCGCCCATCGAATCTTTTTCCGTCCGCATTCCGCCGCCGCCGGTCATGCGTTATTTGCGGAAGCTGGATGTTTCTGCTGCGATTGGGACTTCACCGTTTTCACCGTTTGCTCTTTCGAAAACGGTGATGAACATCGGTGGAATATTTTGCAGGAAATACTCGGATTTCGCGTGCTCGAAAATCTTGGCGTGCTGTTTCAGCTCGTTGGTGACTTGGTAGATAATGAATCGCCCGCCCGGCGCAAGCGCGTCGTGCGTTTGTTGCAGAAGAGCCCGCTTCTTGTCGATCTGGAGAATGCTGAATGGAATTCCCGAAATGATGTAATCGCAAGCGGGGATATCGCGACGATGGAGTTCCCGTTGTAAATGCGCGGCGTTGTCATTAATCACGTGCACGCGCGGGTCGTCGCTGAATTGGCGGCGCAAATCCCGCGAAAATGCCGGATCGATCTCGAAAAGGAGCAGCTGGCAATCCGGTCGCATCCGGCGCGCGATCTGGCGCGAATGAACGCCTTCGCCCGGACCGTATTCGGCAATCACTAGCGCCCGGTCGAAATCGATCTTATCCGAGACCCGCTCGACCAGCGCCTTTGAGCTCGGAACAATCGAGGCAATTTGAAACGGCCGTTTCAGGAATCGCTTGAAAAAAAGCGCGCTCATCGAAGATCGACATAGTTACCCTCAGGCAGGGCATTGTCCAGTCGCTAGTGCCTAGGAACCGGTTGGACTGCCCTGCCTGGACCCTGGTTTTTAGAGGGAAAAACTCGTTAGGGCCAAAGAAAGGATTGACACCGATTCTAGAATTTATAATGCTATAGCGAGCGAAATGTCTTGCCCATTTTCCCGCCAATTGGTGATTTTCCAGCTATGCACAACCTCCTAACGGTAAAGGAAACGGCTAAATACCTCCGTATTCCGTTGCCCACCGTTTATTATCTGGTCCAGCGCGGACAGCTTCCAGCCATCCAGATCGGCGGCCGTTGGCGTATCAAGAAATCCTCCCTGGACAAAGACATTCTCAAAGAAGACAAGTCCGGTCAGCCCACCGTGCTGGTGGTCGATGACGACGAAAGCCTCCAGAACCTGTTCAAGGTGTTCCTCCGCAAAATCGGATTCAGCCGCGTCGTAGTTGGAACGGTCAAAGAAGCCCTCGCCGCGCTCGAGAAACAGAAATTCGATCTCGTTTTTCTCGATTTGAAATTGCCGGACGGTCCAGCAGACGACGTCTATGACGCGATCAAAAAGGACCAGCCGGAATGCTCGATCATTATTATTACCGGCTATCCCGACAGCGCGATGCTCGATCGGATTCTGGCCAAAGGCCCCATCACAGTTCTGAAAAAGCCGCTCAAGGTCGAGCAACTCAAAGAGACCGTTCGCATTCTCGGCCACAAGGAAGCGGTCAAACTGGCCGCGTAGCCGCCATCCTGAACGAGCAAAGAGAGTCGAAGGATCTTACCTTGCTCTGACGGTAGCCTTCCTAGAAACCTCGAGTCTTGACTGATCACTGATCACTCGTCACTTATCACTTCGCTTGCAACGCGCGGTTAGCTCAGTGGTAGAGCACTACCTTGACACGGTAGGGGTCAGAGGTTCGAAACCTCTACCGCGCACCATTTTCTGACGTTCCACTCCCGACCATGCAACAATTGTTTTTACAAATGCAACTGATTGTCTTGGCGACAACATTTTTACACGCCCAAAACAATTCCCCTCAGACTGATGGAACGCACATGGTCTTCACCACGATTTCCGGCGAAGTACGCAATGCGGTCCTTTACGCGCCGAACCCAGTGATTCGCGGTTCCGCACTTCCCGCGCACCTAAGCGCTCGCGGCGTCTACAAGCTAGATCTCGATAACGGAATCCCGTATGACGTTCGAATCGTGCACAGCACCGGATATAAAATTTTGGACGAAACCGCCGTCGAAACGCTGCGGAACTGGCGCTTTCGGCCACATCGATTGGTCTGGGCTACAATTCCCATCGAGTTTCGGGCCACGAATTCGTCGACGAGATACTAACTGATGCGCGATAGCTCCGAAATTTTGAAAACTGCGATTGCCGCTGGCGTCAAAACCTTGCAGTCGATTGCGGAGCTGGAGATCCAAATCGCCAAAGCGGCCGATCTGATTACAGATTGCCTAACGAATGGCAAAAAAGTGTTGGCGTGCGGAAATGGTGGTAGCGCGGCGGATGCGGCTGACTTTTGCACCGAGCTCGCGTGCCGATTTGTCGAAGATCGGCGGCCGTACCCCGCAATAAACCTTTCGCAGGGCGGAAGCTTAATCACTGCGACCGGAAACGATTACGGTTTCGACGAAATTTTCGCCCGCCAGGTGCGCGCCTTTGGCAATTCCGGCGACGCGCTTGTCGCCGTTAGCACCAGCGGCAAATCAAAAAATATCAGACGAGCGATTGAAGAAGGATGCGCTCGAAAATTGAAAACAATCGCGTTACTTGGGCGCGATGGCGGATCGACCGGCGGGCTGGCCGATGTCGATCTTATCGTGAAAGGCGACACGACCGCGAGGATCCAGGAGGCGCACAAATTTATCCTTCATGTGATTTGCGAGATCTGCGAAGGGCGCTTGTCGAAATAGCTGCATCAATCCCGCGACTCGTTTCTTTGCAAACGCCGCCAACTCCTGTAGAGCGTTTCGATATTATGAAACGCACGTTGCTTCTCTTGGCGGTCCTTCTTACAACCATCACGGCAATCACGTTCGGCGCGCCAGTTCGATATGAGGCAAGAGTTTGGCGGGCAGTGCAAACCTACGACCTGACTACGTTGAGCAAGGATCTGGACGCGCACATGCGTGAGTTGGTGGCGGTGAAATGCAATTTTCGCGGCAAAGACATCCATCACATGAAACCGAATTGGTATGAAAGCTCGATCTGGCAACCAATTGCCGGCCAAAGCGGAAAGTTCGCGCACGTCTCGGTGATGGTGGCCAAGCCGGACTTGAACGCATTCAAATCCATTCCGACCGACTCGAGCGGCGCTGAAATCACTTTGTACGGACGGGTTGAATATGACGTTGCGGCCAAGTTTAAGTTCTTGCGTTTGGTTGGTCGCACTGCGGCGACCGACTCCGCCGGAAACGCGACCGTCACCTGGTAAATTCGCCGCCGCGGCTCGCTGATGCTAGAGAACGTCATGCGCCGAACCCTCGTCGTCTTCTTTGTTTGTCTCGCAGGCACAAGCGCTGGATGGGCGGCCGATTATCCGCTGCCGGCTGAAGGCGATTACACGATTCACAACTTCAAATTCACTTCCGGAGAAATGTTACCGGAACTGAAAATCCATTACCGGACGCTCGGCAAGGTCGACAAAGACGCGAACGGCAACGTGACCAACGCGGTTCTGATCATGCACGGGACGACCGGGAGCGGCGCGCAATTCATCCGACCCGAGTTCGCTGGCGAACTTTTCGGCAAAGATCAGCCGCTCGACGCTACGAAATTTTTCATCGTGCTGCCCGATGGAATCGGTCACGGGAAGTCGAGTAAGCCAAGCGATGGACTCCACGCCAAATTTCCGCGTTATGGCTATGTCGACATGGTCGACGTGCAGTATCGATTGCTCACCGACGGACTCGGCGTCAATCACGCACGCCTGGTGATGGGCACTTCGATGGGCGGAATGCATAGCTGGCTGTGGGGTGAAACGCATCCCGATTTCATGGACGCGCTCATGCCTCTGGCGAGTTTGCCAGCTCAAATCTCGGGACGTAACCGCGGCTGGCGGCGAATGATAATTGATGCGATCCGCAGTGATCCCGCTTGGAATGGCGGCGAATACAAGACTCAGCCGCCAAGTCTGCGCACCGCGGCCGAAATGCTCTGGTTCATGAGCAATAATCCGGTTCTTCGTCAGAAAGAAGCGCCGACGCTCGCTAAAACCGACGACGTGCTCGACAAGTTCGTCGATCAAATCGTGAAGATGGACGACGCCAACGACGTTCTCTACGCCCTCGAAGCATCCCACGATTACGACCCCGGCCCGAACCTGGAGAAAATTCGCGCGCCATTGCTCGCGATCAATTCCGCCGACGATCTAATCAACCCTCCCGAGCTTGGAATTCTTGAGCGCGAGATCAAACGCGTTCCGCACGGCGGCGCGATTATCATTCCGTTGAGTGAACAATCGCGTGGTCACGGCAGCCACACCGTCGCCGCGCTTTGGAAAGACGAACTGGTGAAGCTGCTCCAGGAAACAGAGAAGAATTGACCGCGGGTTACGCGGATAAACACAAATCTGTAGGGGATGCTGTTAGCGTCCCATTCTCTTGACAAACGGGAAGCGAACCGCTTCCCCTACAGAAACCATGAAACGCACGCTTCTTGTTTTGCTTACATCGACAATCGCCGGCTTCGGTTTTGCGCAGGATTACGACGTCATCATTCGAAACGGCTCAGTTTACGACGGCAGCGGGGGCGAAGCGCAACATGTTGATGTTGCCATCAAAGGCGATCGCATCGCCGGGCTGGGCGATTATTCGAAAGCGAGCGCGAAGACAATCGTCAACGCTACCGGCCTCGCGGTCGCACCTGGCTTCATTAACATGCTTTCCTGGTCTACCGAGTCGCTGATCCAGGATGGCCGATCGCAAAGCGAACTCCGACAAGGTGTTACGACGGAGATTATGGGGGAAGGAGAATCGATGGGACCGGTGAATGATCGGCTCCGCGCCTACATGGCGAAGCAGCAGTCCGATATCAAGTACGACGTCAAATGGAACACACTTGCTGAATATCTTCAGTATCTCGAAAAGCGCGGAATTTCCTGCAACGTCGCTTCGTTTCTCGGCGCGACGACGGTCCGGGCATACGTGATTGGGTTTGATGATCGCGCGCCGACGCCGCAGGAGCTCGATCAGATGCGCGAATTGGTACGCAAGGAAATGGAAGCTGGCGCACTCGGTATCGGCACATCGCTGATTTATCCGCCGGCGTTTTACGCCAAGACAGACGAGCTGATCGAGCTCTGCAAAGTCGCCTCTAAATATAAGGGCAAATACATCTCGCATATGCGCAGCGAAGGGAACCAACTCTTTGAAGCGCTCGATGAGCTGATTCGCATTTCGCGCGAAGCGAACATTCCGGCCGAAGTTTATCACATCAAAGTCGCGGGCCAGAAAAATTGGCCAAAGGAAGATGAGTTGCTCGCGCGAATCGAAAAGGCGCAAAAGGAAGGGCTGAAGATCCGGGCCAACATGTACACCTACACCGCTGCCGGCACAGGACTCGACGCCTGTTTCCCGCCGTGGACTGAAGACGGCGGTTACGACGCGCTGTTCAAGCGTCTGCGCGATCCGGCGACGCGCGAGAAAATCAAAGCCGAAGTGAAAATCGACAGCGACAAATGGGAAAATCTTTATCTCGCCGCCGGATCCCCCGACAAAATTCTGCTGATCGGATTCAAATCGGACAAACTGAAACCACTGACGGGCAAAACGCTCGCCGAAGTCGCCAAAATGCGCGGCAAAGATCCGATCGACACCGCGATGGATTTGGTAGCGGAAGACGAATCACGTATCAGCACGGTTTACTTCATCATGTCGGAAGAGAACGTGAGGAAGGAATTACAGAAACCGTGGATCTCGTTCGGCTCCGATGAAGCATCCCAGACGCCGGAGCCGCCGTTCACCAAATCGAATCCGCATCCGCGCGCCTACGGAAACTTCGCGCGCGTCCTCGGCAAATATTGTCGCGATGAAAAAGTGCTCACATTGCCGGAAGCCATCCGACGGTTAAGCGCGCAACCGGCGCAAAATCTCGAGCTCGATCATCGCGGGATGTTGAAAGAAGGAATGTTCGCCGATGTCGTGGTGTTCGATCCAAAAACGATCACCGATCACGCGACGTTCGAAAAACCGCACCAATACGCGACCGGGATGAAACATGTTTTCGTGAACGGCGTGCAAGTGATCAAAGACGGCGAACACACCGGTGCTAAACCTGGCCGCGCCTTGTGGGGTCCAGGCAAAACGAAATGAAGCCAGCAAGATTCCATCGCTTTATCCTTCCGGCTCTAGCTTCGATTGTTATTTCATCGGCGCTCGCCGCACAGCAGCATGCTGCAAGCGACCTAATCGAGCGTTATCAGCACGAGAGTTCTGAACTCGTAAAGCGGGATCTTGCCCTGAAGATGATTGACGCTGGCGTTCTGAAACGTTCTGTCACAACAACCACGGATGTAGCCCAGATTTTTGGCACTGATTGGACGCAAGACGTGGACGTCGAAGAATATCAGTCTTACGGAATTGTCCATTTTGCCAAGCAGCCTACCGGGCCATCCGACGGCCAAGTTCCGTTCGTTGGCTGGTATCTAGTCATCCACTACAACACAAAGGATCCGGTTGTTGTTTCGTGGGAGCTATCGAACGTCCACAAGTAGGTATTAAGGCCAAACCGTTTGCCCCGGCTCCCTCGAAAGAGACACGCATTGAGTTCGCGTTCCGCGTAACTATTATAGAAGCAGGTGGTTTTGTTGAAATGGACCCTATTGGCAGCATCAAGTTGCGCTGGCTCCACGGCGCGTTGCATGACGTCACTTACGAGCTGGCGCGGTCGCAGTTTCAGTTCGCGCCTCATACCTGGGAGCCGGCGATCAATGCCTACCGCTGCGAGAAATGTATCCGGATTTGTGTCGATCTGGCCGGGGTCGAACGGTCGCAAATCGATCTAATCGTCGAACCACAACGGGTCCTGATCCGGGGTGAGCGGGAATTACCTGAGCCCTCACACGGCGAAGGCCGTGCGGTCCGATTGCTGGCCATGGAAATCGACTACGGGCCGTTTGAACGCGAAGTGTCGTTACCGGTCGAAGTGGAAATCAACGAGGCGAGCGCCGAGCAACGCAACGGTTTGCTCTGGGTTTCCCTCCCGATCAAACAATGAACGAACAAGATTTTTCCCTGGAACCGGCTGAGCTGGAAATGAAAGCCGGCGCCGATCCGACAACGGCGATCGCCGCCGACATGTCCGACGACAGCAAAACGCCGAAGGTTCCTGAGGAATTATCGATTCTACCGGTGCGCGGATTCGTAGTTTTTCCGGGAACGATCGTGCCGCTGAACGTGCGGCGGCCGGCTTCGATCGCATTGTTGGACGACACGTTGCCGCGCACAAAAGTGATCGGTTTGCTGACGCAGCGGGACGAAGCGAAAGAAGATCCGGGATCGCAGGATCTTTATTCCGTTGGAACGGCGGCACTGGTCCTGAAGATGATTCGCCAGGCCGACGATCATGTGGTCATCATCGCCCGCGGTCTTCAGCGATTCACTTTGCGCAAGATCGTGGCGACTTCGCCGTTCATTCGCGCGGAAATCGATCTCATGAAATCGGTTGCGCCGCCGCCGAGCAAGGAATGGGAAGCAACCTTCCGAAACCTGCGTGATTCGGCCGCGCGATTGTTCGAATTGAGTCCGGAAACGCCGGAGCAAGCGCGCCTGATGGTACTGAACATCACCGATCCAGAACAGCTCGCCGATTTTCTGGCGCCGAACCTGAATGTCGATGTCCCGCAAAAGGAGGCGATCCTCGAGGAACCGGACGTCGCGAAGCGTGTCGACGTTGTGCAAAAGCACATTTCGGCGCAGCTCGAGATCGCGCAGATCCAAGAAAAATTGCAGAAGGACGTCGCGTCCCAATTTTCCGACGCCCAACGCCGTGCCTATTTACGGTCTCAGATCAAAGCGATCCAACACGAGCTCGGCGAAAACGAAAGCGGCAGCGAGGAACAAGTGACGCAACTTCGCGAGCGATTGCAAAAAGCCGAGCCGCCCGCGGATGTGATGGCACAGGCAGAGCGCGAGTTGAAGCGCCTGGATTTTATTCCGCCGGCCAGTCCGGAGTATTCGGTGATTGTCAGTTACATCGAAATCATCGCCGACCTGCCCTGGAACAAACTGAGTGAGGACCACATCGATCTCGATCAGGCGCAACAAATTCTCGATCGCGACCATTACGATCTCGAGAAAGTGAAGCGGCGACTGATCGAGTATCTCGCCGTGCGCAAACTCAATCCGAACGGGCACGGACCGATCCTGTGTTTTCTCGGGCCACCGGGTGTTGGCAAGACCAGTCTGGGCCAGTCCATCGCCGACGCGCTCGGGCGGAAATTTGTCCGAATCAGTCTTGGCGGGATGCGCGACGAGGCGGAGATTCGCGGACACCGGCGCACTTACATCGGCTCGATGCCGGGCCGCATCATCCAGGAACTGCGCCGCGCTGGAACGCGCAATCCCGTTTTCATGCTGGATGAGCTCGACAAGATCGGCGCAGATTTCCGCGGCGACCCCGCGAGCGCGATGCTCGAAGTGCTCGATCCGCGCCAGAACAACGCGTTTGTCGATCGTTACCTCGATGTCCCGTTCGACTTGTCGCAGGTCATCTTCATCGGCACGGCTAATTACATCGATGGAGTTCCCGAACCGTTACGCGACCGGATTGAAGTGATTTCGCTACCGGGTTACACCGAGCGCGAGAAATTGGAGATCGCAAAACGATATCTAATCAGGCGACAGCTCGAGGAAAACGGACTCAAACCCGATCAATGCGAATTCCAGGAAGAAGCGATTAGAGGCATCATCAACGATTACACGCACGAGGCCGGCGTTCGCGAACTTGAACGTCAGATCGGCGCGATTTGCCGGTCCGTAGCGGCCAAGTGCGCCCGCGGCGAGTGCCAGCGTGTCGAGGTCACATCGGAATTTGTGGCCCAGGTTCTCGGGCCGGCGCGCTATGTGCGCGAGAGTAAGTTAAAAACAAGTCAGCCGGGCGTTGTCACCGGGCTCGCCTATACGCCGTACGGCGGTGAAGTGCTGCACATCGAGGCAACGCGGTATCCGGGCAAAGGCAACGTCACGCTGACCGGACAAATCGGAAACGTGATGAAGGAATCGGTGCAAGCCGCCCTCAGTCTGGTCCGAAGCCGCAACGGCCAGATCGGCGTTAAGCCCGAGGATTTCAAGGACATGGACATTCATGTGCACGTTCCAGCCGGCGCAGTCCCGAAAGATGGACCGTCGGCGGGAATCGCCATGTTCACCGCACTTGCATCGCTGTTCACGAACAAACCGGTGCGGCCGGATGTGGCGATGACGGGCGAAATCACCCTGCGGGGTTTGGTTTTACCGATCGGCGGACTGAAAGAAAAAAGTCTGGCCGCGATGCGCGCCGGCATTTCCACCGTCATCATCCCGAAACTGAACGAGAAAGACTTGGTCGACGTTCCGGAGGAAGCGAGACAGAAAATAAAATTCGTTCCGGTCGAAAATGTCGATGAAGCGCTAGCTGTTGCTCTGGAAAAGAACGGCGGGACAGAACAAACGCACCCACCTCCGGCGAACGGAAGCGGAAAAGATTGATTTAATGCGAAGGCGCGTCGGCGCGCTGCTCAATCTGTTGCAAGTTTGGAGCTGAATTGCGGATCCAATCGCGAGTCGCGTTGATATCGCCCTGGTTCACCGGTTCAGCGCGGGCCACGATGTCCTCGCCGACTTTCACGGGTGCGGCTTTTGGAGCTTTCCAGTGGTGGCCGAATTTCCGGAGCGCATAATACATCGTGCCGGCTTCGGCTGCGCCGACCCCGCTGCAGCGCATCGCGTTGTAAAACATGCGGTCGCACTCCTGCCACGGCTTGGTGTGTTGATCGTAAGAGACGTCGTGCAGCACCGATGCGTTGCGATACTTACCTTCAAACGGGCCGCCCATCAGCGACCAGAGAGATCGCGGAATCGACGCGCCATCAACGACGGAACCGGCCGGCGCGATCCAAACTACGCCGTCTGGATCCCTGTAGCGCAGCTCGCTCAACAAAGTCATAGTGCGTCCGTCATTTTCCCAACGCGCTTCGACGTAGCCGCTGTAATGGCCCCATTTGTTTTGTTGCTTTAAAGCGCCACGGACCCACGCTGGTGTTTTATTTCCGGCGCAGCCAATCAAAAAGACGGCAGTGAGTATTATCGAAAAAGCCTTCATTGGTGTCCCAGGAAGCGCCCAACTTTTAACGTTCGACGCTCAACGTCAAATTCGATTCATAACTTCGATCTCAGCACCCGGAGGTGTTGAGCAAATGCGGCCGGGTCGAAATCGTAATGGCGCTGTACGTCTGTGCGTAAGGCGCTGAGTTCCTTCTCGAGTTTTGCGGAAAGGTTCAGCCCCACAGACAGCCGATCGATCGCAAGCGTGAGCCGAAGCGCCAGGTAAAAACGATTCTCGTGCGGCGCGCCCGCGGATTGAAATTCCGAATCGCTGGCGGCGAGCGTTCGCAGGATCGACATCAGCTCGTCGTTCGTTGGGTTCCACGTCGCCGCGCGCTTGGCGATCTCGTCCGCGCGGAGTTGGATTCCCGGAAACGAGTTGAACTGACTCACGCTTTCGCCTTGCCCGGCCTTGTCCAGCAGCCAGGTCAGGGCGCTCATCTCGGCGACCAAACGATCTTGTTCCTCCTTTGGCGACTTGATCAACGCCCATGTGATTTCGCGGAGCGCGACCGCCTGGCCGACCAACCAACTCCGCGGTCCAGTAGCCGAATCTTCATCGCGCCAATGTTTCGGTTCGTTGACCGATTGGCTGTCGAGTTCGAAAACGAGCCCGGGATGTCCCGCTTTCAAAATGTCCGCGTCAACGTTCTGGTGACAGGCGACACAAGCGTTTGCGCGGACGTAGAGACTGCGCAAATCGTGCATGCCGGCGCTGACACGCGTCGCGTACGTCCAATCAGTGCGAGTGTGTCCGCGCAACCACGGTTCGGCGGCGCCGTGACAATTTTCGCACGAAACACCTTCATCTGTCCGGGCCGTCGAACTTAATCGATCCGTGGCGATGGATTGAAATGGCGAATGACAAACAGTGCAACGCCCGCTCGATTGCGTTTGAGGAATACCAAGCGCTTCGCCGATTCGGGCCGACCGCGCGTCGAGGAGGATCGCGTAAGCGCGGGTGTGAAAATCCTTCTGCGACCAAGTAATATACTGGCTGCGTTTTTCGCCGGCGCCGCCGTGGCAACTGGACGATTTGCAACCCACTGAGCCGACGAACTTCGTATTTTCGCCTAGCGCTTGTTGGTTGGCGAAAATAATCACTACGGAAATCGCCAGGGTCGCAATGATGCGCAACACGCGCGCGAGATTAGCAAACGTGGCGACACCACTGCTACTTGAAACAATCGAGCGTCAGCTAGTCCAGGACTTCCAGCGCTTGCGGATCGGCTTGGCGTAACGATCCAGATCGATACCTTTTACGCCTTCACTGACCACGTCAGCCGATTCCTCGAATCTCTCCTTCACGGACCGAAGGACTGGCCAGAGAAACGGCAGTGAAAGAAAACTCCAATTGATTCGACCGAGCGGCGTTTTCGTTTCCTCTCCTTCGGAACGCGACGCATAACGAATCGCCAAACCGATGACCACGCCTGCCGCGAGCGCTCCAATGACCAGTGGCACCGGATTTTCGCGTAAAAAAAGTTCGGTCCGTCCGCGACTCGAGTTTGGCCGTCCCCGGATTTGTTCGCGGCGACGCGGGCGCGGTTCCAAAACGCTCGGCGCCGGCCGACGGCGGCGGCGTGGCGGCCCTTCTTGCTCCGCTGCCGCCAGCGGATCGTCATTCACAAAATCATCGTCCATCGGATACATCCTCCCTTTAATTCGTAATTCCAGCGGTCAGTGCGCTGGTCAACAGGAAGTTATCATGTTCCGGACCTTTTCGCTAAAAAACCACGACATCGTTCATAGGCAGCCACGATCTCATCCCTCGCCAGGACAAAAATCACTTTGTCGATCCGGTCATCAGTGACGAGAAAATCGTGCACGGCTTTGGTGGCGATCTCCGCCGCTTCGCGAATAGGATAGCCATACGCGCCGCAACTGATTGCCGGAAACCCAATCGTCTGGATGCCGTTCTCGACCGCGATGCGCAGTGAATTGCGATAACAGCCGGCCAACAGATCTGATTCGCCGCGATTTCCACCGGACCAAACGGGCCCAACCGTGTGAATCACAAACCGCGCTGGCAAATCATAACCGTGCGTGATCTTGGCTTCCCCAGTCGAGCACCCACCCAATGTGCGGCATTCTTCCAGCAGTTTGGGCCCGGCGGCACGATGGATAGCGCCATCGACACCGCCGCCGCCAAGCAAAGTTGTATTGGCGGCGTTCACGATCGCATCGACATCGATTTTGGTTATGTCCCCGCGAACGATGTCGATCTTCGGTGGCGGCGTTGCCGTCACGGCGCGAGTCGATCGATCGACCAAGAGCCGTCACGCTGAAGTGTGTACCGAAACCGATCGTGTAGCCGATCGGGACGGCCCTGCCAAAATTCAATGCGGTCTGGCTTGAGCCGGTACCCGCCCCAGTGCGGCGGAAGCGGAATTTGGCCTTCGGCGAAACGCTGCTTCATCTCTTCCAAGCGGGCGTCGAGAACGCGCCGACCGTCGATCACCTTGCTTTGATGTGATGCCCAGGCGCCAAGCTGCGCACCGGCAGGACGTGAACGAAAATATTCTGCCGATTCTTTGCGCGATGTTTTTACCACTCTGCCTTGAATGCGAATCTGTCGTTCGACTTCCATCCAGTAAAATACCAGTGCCGCGTTCGGATTTTTCTCCAGATGTCGTCCCTTGTCGCTTGCATAATTGGTAAAGAAAACAAAACCGCGTTTATCAAAATCCTTCAGAAGGACGACCCGAGCCGACGGTTTGCCATCGACGCAAGTCGCCAGCGTCATCGCATTGGCGTCTAGAATCTGCGCTTCAATGGCCGCGGAAAACCAGGTCTGAAATTGCTTGATCGGATCGGGATTGAGAACGGACCGCCGCAATCCTTCTCCGATGTATTCGTGACGAAAACCGGCATAATCGAGCTTTGACTGGTCCATTGGCGAGCGATGACCAGCTACGATATTCGCGGCGTTGAAGATGTCGACCCATTCGACCGCGCTCGGGCCAGGTGGTTAGGTTGCGGTCAGGCTGCGGCCGCAGGAGAGCGGTCGCGAAAAGAAAGTTCCCAGCCAATGATGGCGCGCTTGCGGACCGGGTCCCAGTGGTAATGACCCAGCGCTCCGGTCTCACGAATAACGCGATGACATGGAATGATGAAGGCGATCGGATTCGCTCCGACCGCGCTGCCGACAGCACGCGCGGCTCGCGTCTGGCCGACCGCTTCGGCGAGCCGGCCGTAGGTTGTGAGCGAGCCGGCTTGAACCTGGAGCAACGCACGCCAAACGCGCAGTTGAAACTCGGTACCTCGAACGAACGCGCGTAGTCTGCGGTTCGAAGTTTCACCGCGATCGTTAAAGATTTTGTCAGCCAACTGCGCGATGCGAGCATCATTTCGGCGCACCTTCGCATTCGGCCACTGGGACTTCAGCACTTCGTGCGCAGCGTTTCGGCCTTGATCGACGAACGAGAGGTGACAAACACCGCGCTTGGTTTCGGCGATGAGCGCTTCGCCAAACGGCGTCTCGGCGAAACCGTAATCGACCTCAATCCCAGCGCCGCCGTTTTTCATTTCGCCCGGAGACGCCGCTTCGAGCGTGACGCAGAGATCGTGCAGACGGCCCGGTCCGGACAAACCTGCATTGATCGCGGCGTCAAATACGCTGTCACCGCCTCTCAGAAGCTGTTTCACGTGCTCGAGGGTGAGGCATTGCAAGAAGTCCTTTGGAGTAACGCCGGCCCACGTCGAAAAGAGCCGGTGAAAATGAAACGGGCTTAAGCCGGCTGAGTTGGCGAGGGCGGCAAGGTCAGGTTGCTCAGTGTGATGTCGATCCAAAAAACGGATCATCCTAGCGACGCGCTCGTAATCGTTCATGGCAGCAGATTGTCATTGGAGCGGAGCCAAGCCCACCCGCTTCTTGCTGCGATTTTACAGATGTTTGGCCAGACTGCGAGCGCTCGCCTTCAAGTCTCGCGAACGACGCGTCCGAGTTCGCGGGCAAGCGCGTCAGTCGCTTCGTTGTCGTCCTCGTAACCCCAGACAACGATTTCCAGGATTTGCGCGCCAATCTCACGCCGGCCCTGCAAGGCCGCGCGCACCCGGCCACGGAATGACCAATCTTCCACCTCGGCCACCGCTGCGCTCTCATAAGACGAACGAGCGTCCCAGTAACAATAAAAAACATGCAGCGGCGCACCGCGATCTTGGAACCGATACGAACGAATTGGCAGATTCACGCCGTTAACCGCCAGCATCCGAAGACCATTATCACGTTCCATTGTGCGACCACTGGCGGGCAAACAGATATCAGGCCGATGGACTTTGACGAATCGCGCAGCCGTCCGGCCGGGGAACCAGCGAAAGAAAAACATAAGCCATTGATGGCCATCCTTGCCTTCCCAACTTGCGCCGCCGCCTTCGTTGTATTGCAGCAGCGATTCGGCCTCCGGCGCAATCGGGACGGACTTGTAGTTACTTTCCGAGTCCGGCCACTGGACTGCCCAATGCGAACTGGCAATCGTTTGGTGCGATCCGTACCAAATCTGCACCGCGCCTTCGACGACAATCAACCAAACAGCGAGAACCGCGAGCGTCGCCCAACTAAAACGGACGGGCGCTGGTTGCCGCTCGATCGCCGTTGAACTCGCGGTCGCGCTTCCGCGACGCAGCATGATCAGGCTGACGAGCCAAAGACCAAATAGACAAACAATCAAAATCGTGAGGCCGGCCGGATCATGCCACGATTCGATCTGTCCCAGCCCGCGATGGGTTCCGACCCAGACTAGAATCGCGGTCCGGGCAACATTGCAAACGAAGGCGAGAGCCGCGCCGATTACCACCAGAAGCACTCGGCGAACAACGCTAAAAGAATAAAGTTCGCCGAGAAAAAGCGAAATCATCAACGTGGCCTGAAGCGAACGCACACCGCTGCATGCCTCCTCGATTCCGATAAATCCGGTCCCGACTTCGATAACGTTCCCGTGTTGAAGTGCTGGGATACCGGCGAGCTGAAGAAAGATGACATTGATGGCAGTAACAGTTCGCATCAGGTCTTGAATCACCAGTTGCTCGATCCGGACTGGCCACGGGACCGCGACCAGAAAAAACAGGAACGGAAACGCAAAGTGCCGCAGCCAGCTTCGGCCACCGCTGAGATAAACGAAAGCCAGTGAAATAGTAACGACGACAATGGCCAGAACCCAACTCAACAGGCGCCAGTCAGGATTTGCCTCTGCGACCAGTCGGATCGGCAGAAAAAGCGCGGCGCCAGCGACGATTGTAAAGTTCGCCAAGATGCGTGCAGCCGGAACGGTTGGAGACGGCCGACTTTGCCAGCGCTTCCAAAGCAAATAAAGGAGGAGCACCGGGACAATCAGACCGTAGTTGTATTGAGCGTTCAGCCACCATTCGCCTCTTAACTGATTGACAAGCTCGAACCAAAGCAGCCCGAAGGCGATAAGCACCAGGAGCCAGCCCGTGGTCTTGGTGTTCTCTGCTGCCGCCGCAGACACCGGCTGCACAATCGCATCGTCCATTTGCGACATAAGCGTAGCCGAGCCCGAGCAACTTGCGAGCCCGGGCGCAACGCACAACCGACGTTCAGGCGACGATTTGTTGCGCCGAGTTCTGTGATAAATATTACCGGAACGGCAACTGCTTGAGAGGGACGTTGTTTAAATGTTGCAAAGGCCAAACCTATCGGGAAAGCGGAACAAACGTTAATGGAAACGTCGCACAAACGAACCGAGCGCGTTTACTTGAAGCTTCTTTTTGGGTCGGTCATCGCAATTGTTCTGTTGATTGCGCTGTTTTGGGGCAGTCACGATCTCTATGCGCGCTGGCAAGAAAGACGATTGGTCCGGCGAGCACTCGTCGCGATTCAGAATGGTGATGATGCCACGGCTAGCTTGGCAGCGCGCACTGTATTGCAAATCAAACCGACCAGTGCGCCCGCTGCCCGAATCATCGCCCAACTCTTGGAAAAGGCTGGCAATCGCGCGGCGCTCGACTGGCGGCATAAGGTTATCGAGGTCGAGCCGCGCTCGGTCGAAGATGCATTAGCTCTGGCCCGGTGTGCGTTGCAGTTCAATGAACCGGCTGTAGCCGAGCAGGCACTCTTGGGAATAGACGAACAAGGCAAACAGCGGGCGGGCTACCATGCGGTGGCAGCAACCCTGGCAGAACTGAAAAAGGATGATGAAACTGCAATTCGAGAATGGGACCAGGCAGTGCAATTGGCGCCAGCTGAAGCTGCTTATCAGCTTCAACTTGGGACATTGCAATTACACAGTGCGGACCAGAGTCGACATGCTGCGGGTCAGGCGACCTTAGACAAACTGCGCCAGGATCCGAAGCAACGAACGGCTGCCACTCGTGCCTTGATTACCGACGGTGTTGCACGGCGGGAGAACAGCCAAAAACTGGTCGGCCTTGCTCACGACCTTCAAGGTTATCCGGACGCAACGATTACCGATCGCTTAACTTACTTAGATTTTGTTCATCAACTTGGCGCTCCCGAATTTGCCTCTTACCTCACTGAGCTCGAGGCTGGCGTCGGTTCCAATCCGGTGGAGTTGGGCGCGCTGCTTGAATGGATGAGTCGTAACGGACTGAATTTGGTTGCACTCGATTACATCAAGAATCTACCGAGCGATACTTTGAGTAAGTGGCCGGTCCCATTGACAATCGCAGAGCTTTACGAGCGGCTGAAGGATTGGCGCAAACTGGAAGAAATCACAAAGAACTCCGATTGGCGGCAAGGGGAGTTCGTGCGACACGCCTATCTAGCCCGAGCGTTGCGCGCCCAAGACAAATTAGCATCGGCGGAACACGAATGGGCTGCCGCCACCAAAGAAGCGTCGGCGCAAAGTTCCAACATGATGGCCCTGATGCGCACCACGGAAGAATGGAAGTGGGAAAAAGAGATGCTGGAGCTGCTCTGGTCGCTAACCAAGAATCAGGACAAGCAAAAGGACGCTATTCAGGACTTGTATCGCTACTATGAAAGGGCAAACGACACTCAAGGCATTTATCGAGTGCTCGTTCGGTGGGAGGAACTCGATCCTGAGGACCTCAATGTGCAAAATAATCTTGCTCAGATTTCTCTGTTGCTAGACGCCAATGCCGATGATGCACGAAGGGTGGCCGCGGAACTCCACCAGAAAGCGCCGTCAAACGCGGCCTACACGACCACTTATGCATATTCACTCTTGACCAAGGGGAACGCGAAGGAGGCCACAAAAGTGATGGATTCGTTGAGTCCAGAACAGCTTCGCGACCCGGCGGTCAGCGCTTACTACGGAATTTGTCTCGCTGCGGTCCACGACGAAAAGGCGCGCGATTTCCTGGCAGCCGGACAACGAGCACCTTTACTTCCGGAAGAGAAAAAGCTGATCGACAAAGCATTCGCCAGCCTCGATTCGTGGCGCCGAATTCGTTAGCGCTTCTCCTTTTCGAAGCTACCTGCCAGTCAATCTGCACACCTCGGCATATTCCTAGCTCTGATCGAACGCCCAGCAATGGATAAGAACACCGTCGACTCGCTGATCACAAACATGCTCGGAATTGGAGAGCGAGTCTCCGACCTGCTTTTCATCGCGGGCAAACCGCCTCTTGCCGAAGTAGATGGACTGCTAAAGCCGTTCGCCATCGACACGCCTGGCTCGCTTGTCACGCCCACTTTCATCGACGCTTTGGCCGACCATATCATTGGCGGTGAAGAACGGCTGATAAACGAATACGTAACGACAGGGTCGTGCGATTGCAGTTATGCCATCGAAAACATCGCCCGCTTCCGGACGAATATTTACAAGGAAAACCGGCGCCGGGCGATCGTGATGCGAAAACTGCAATCGAAGGTGCCAAATCTGTCGGTTCTCGGCCTGCCGCCAATTTTCGCGGAAATCGTCAAAGAAAAGAACGGGATTGTGCTGGTAACTGGCGCGGCCGGCAGCGGCAAAACCACGACGCTGGCGGCAATGATCAACCAACTAAACCAGATGCAAGCCATTCACATCGTCACGCTGGAAGATCCGATCGAATTTCTCCACCCTCACGCCCGCGCGGCAATCAGTCATCGCGAGCTCGGACGAGATTTCCACAGCTTTGCCAATGGGTTGCGTTCGGCCCTCCGACAGGCACCCAAGGTCATTCTTCTCGGAGAAATCCGCGACCGTGAAACGATGGAGATCGCGCTGACCGCCGCAGAAACCGGTCACGTGGTCTTTAGTACGTTGCACACTATCAACGCTGGCCAGACGATTAACCGCGTTATCGGCATGTTTGCAAAGGACGAAGAAGAGCAGGTCCGATATCGCTTGTCCGACACCGTTCGCTATATTGTCAGTCAGCGATTGGTCCCGACAGTCGAGGGCGCGCGCCATCTCATCACCGAAGTCATCGGCAACAGTTTGCGCACCCGTGAATCAATTCGCTACGGAGAGTCTGAAGGCAAAACATTTCACGAAATCATCGAAGCTGCTTCACCCTACGGCTGGCATAGTTTCGACCAGTGCCTGGCGAACGCATTCCAGGCCGGTAAAATATCGGATCAAACGGCCCTGCTTTATTGTAATGATCGGGGTCGAATGCACCGCGAGCTGGACTTACTCAGAAAACGTCAAGGCGGAGCCGAGTCAGAACTGAGTTCTGCACTGAAGCTAGAGCTTGCTTCAACGCCGCCGCCGATTCCGGCAATGCCCGAAGAACCAGGTCAAGTTGAGGAGCCCGCCGAGGCTGGCTTGGCGCAGACCGGCGCCGGCAGCAATCGCCGAACAATAGTTCCGCGCGCCCGAAAGTAGGGCGGCTGATCCGGGACGTCACAGGGCGGTTCGCGCTCCGTGGCGCGATCCTAGCTCTGGCAGACAGTTGCCTATGAGACTTCTAGTCGTCCAGTGCCTCGCCATTTTCGCAACCAGCACCGTCATTCTTTGTGTCAATCCCAGGTCGCAAGCGCAGAACGACCAGGCGTCCGACGTTACGGTGTCTGGACCGGTGATCGTTCGCGGCACCGCACCCCGAGAATTTGACTTGGCTAAATCGCAAGCCCGAGCGCGAATCGCCTATACCAGTTCCGGCCCGCGAATCCTCAGCGGTCGCATGATCGATAGCGATTTGCAGACGGTTTTTCAATTCTCTGAATCGGATGCGTCACCGACTGTGATCGTGGAGTTGGCGAAGAGCGCGCAATTGCATCGCGTCAGTGCAGCTTTCAAAGCGGAAGACGCCAGGTTCGAGGTTTTCTTGCTCAACGAACTGCCCAAAGACCCGACTGATCTTCGATTCGCCACACCCTCGGGATCCGTTGTCGAGCTTCCCGACGAGAAAGGAATGGTAGCGGTCAACTTTTCGGTCAGCAGCGCGCGCTACGTCGCTCTGCGCTGGAAACGAAACAAGCGTCAGGATCCGCTCATCGTTGCTGAGATCAGTGCTTTCAGCAACGACCCGACAGATACGATTTACGACCAGGACCCGCACTTGGCTGACAACGGCAGTGCGATGACATCTTTTCAGCCCCCTTCGGTCCCAGTCGTCAGCCCGTAACGGCCCGAGTCGCCGTATTACCCGGACCAGCGCTACGAAGAGTCCAGCTCTCGACCGCCCGCGCGGTGTGAAATCGCGATTAATTTCCAGCAAGAACCTTGTCGAGATCAATCATAACCTTGTCGAAATCCGGTCTCGTTTCGCCACTGTCCGACAGGACTCGGCCACTCGCTTCGGCAAGGATAAGACGAGGAATCTGATGGGTGAACGCCGAGGCAAGGGCGCCGGCTTTACCTTGTAATTTCTCGTAGGCAACCGCCGGCCACGGCATGTTGGTCTGACTCACATAATTTTCCATCGCGAATTGGGAGCGATCCGCGCTGAAGAACACAATTTCAAACTCCGGATGCTGTGGCGCGACCCGATTGTAATAATCAACAAGTCGCGATGTGAATTGACGTCCTTCCTTCGACCAAATCGCGGAAAAGAACAGAAGATAGAACTTTTTCTTCTCAAGCGTTTCGTCATCGAAGGGAACCAAACTCCCCTCGTGCCAGTAGACTAGATCGTCTTTAAAATGATCGTACAAGTTGCCACCCACTTGAGCTTCAGTCGGCGACGCGGGCTTCGTCGGGGCGCTCTGGATTGCCGCTTGAGGTTCCAGATTTGTTCGAGAAACTTTTTCCGCATTCGATTTTTGCTTTTCCGCAGCCGCGGCAGTTTCCGCGGCCGATAATTGATAAACCCCACTCTCCAACGTGTTGATCAAAGATTGACTGGCACCGGCTTTCACAAGTTGCTCTTCGCTGGTCGGATCAAGCGTGTCGGCGAATTTCCTTTTCGACAGCTCCTGGAGCACCACTTCGCTCGAATAACCGGACCGCAGCATCAAGCTCACCTCTTTGATGGTGAGCGGAGCTAATCCGGCCGTAAGGCAGCTGACGCTAGCGAAAAAACAAAGGCCAAGAAAAAGGCGGACCATGCTGCTAGAGCTCAGCACGGACCGGGCCGGAGCACCAATGGTCTGCAAGCTGCTCAAGAGTCTCCATGCCTATGGGAGTCCGAATTTTCACGTCAGCCTTATTCGCTGCGACCATACTTGTCTGGGCATCGTCGAACACCAAAGCCAGCCTCATCTATACCTACGATTTCCCTGGCCCGGGGCCGAACAACGGTTTGGCCGCAAACCAAACCAATCCCCAGCCGTCCGGCGCTACCTTCAGTGATTACACTCGTAATGGCGGACTTATCGGCACTGGCAACAGTAATGTCTTCGGCAGCACGAACTGGTCGACCAGCCCAACACTAGATCCAACCGTTTTCACTGCGTTCACGATTACGGCGAACGCCGGACTCGTCCTTACTCTCTCGCAACTGACATTTGACTCGTTAAAAAATGGAGCGACCTCACCGCTTCTTGCTGAGGTAGATCTTTTTCTCAATGGATCGACAACCTCATACGCCAGCTTTGCCTGGACGCCGCAAAACGCGCCGATGACGAACTATACGTTCAGCTTCCCCGCAGTTACGGCAGCCAACAACGTAACGACGGCAACTTTTAAGTTCTTTGCTTGGAACGCCACCGATAGCACGAACGCGGTGCAGTTCGCCAACGTGGCAATTTACGGTGGAGTCGATGTCCCGGAAGCAGCGAGTTTTGGCCCAGTTGCGTTGCTGCTGGGGTGTGCCATTTCGACGCAGGGCCTCTACCGGCACCGCAAAGGCAAAGGCATCACCCCCCATTCGCAGTAAATCGGCATATTTATTGCTTTTATAGACGACGATCATTCAGATCGTTATGCTCCTTTCTGGCAAAAAACTGCGAACAGCCGACGGCTTCACTATCGTTGAGACCCTAATGGCGGTAGCGGTCTCCGTCATTTTTGCACTGGCCGCTTTCGCCACCAATGAGCGGTTGCTCCTGGCATTGAGGGCGCAAAGAGAATCGACCGCCGCGTCAATGATGCTGCAGCAACGCATGGAGGCGTTTCGAGGGATTTACTACAGCAACGCCGCCAGCAACGTCGCCTCGGGAACCACGAGTCCGTCAACTATGACAGCGGCCGATATTGTTGGAACCGTGACGACTTCCGAAGCGCAGCTTGGTTCAAGTCTGACCGAAACCGTGACTGTGAGTGGAAACATGACTACCACAGGCGGCACAGGGTATCCGGGCGACGGATCGACGCCCAACCAATGGACTCGTAGTGGCGGTTCGACGTCACCCACTCTTGCTCAATCAAATTCAAGCATTGCCACGAACTACGATCTTATCCAAGTCGACATCAGGCTCTCGTGGACAAGCGCCAACGGCCGTACGCGAAACCGAGAACTTTCGTCAGTCTTCGGCAAGGGAAATTTGGGACCATGAAGATTTTTACCAAAACACAATATGCGGCCTTCACTCTCACTGAACTGATGGTGAGTGTCGGCTGTGGCGTGCTTATCCTGGCAGCCGTGGTAACTGCGGGCGTCTCGCTGCAAAAGAGTTACGCCGCAACTGAAGCCTATTCCACCACAGAAGGCAATGAGTTACGGGTCCTCGATTATGTCGCGATGGATTGCCGGCGCGCGACTTCGGGCACTGTTCCAGGCACCGCCACCCCGACACCATACGTTGGCACTGGATCGTTCGTAAGCGGAAGCTGGGTGGCATCAAGTTCCGGCACAACGGCTCTGATTTTGAGTCTCCCCGTATACTATAGCTCAACCAATAGCAGCGCTGTCCCTAACACGCCCACACTTTCGAGCGGAGTCGTTACCTATGGCTCAGGTAGTGTAACTGTGAGCTATCAACAAAGTGGAACGAATTTCACACGCGAAGTAATCGTCCAGAATTCCGGCGGGACGGTCTTGAGCGATACGATCACACCGATCGCGCAGAACGTTGCGAGTTTCGCGGTAACCGACACCGATCTTACGAACTGGATAAGCTGCAGCATCATGTTTTTCCCGACATTTACGCACAATGCAGGAAACGGAACATGGTGGACCGGACTGAACAATCCGGATACAGCACCGGCTAATAGCGTGGGCTCCAACGGAGACTGGTATGCAATAAACGGTACGGCAACTGATCCTACAACGGTGGGCAACGTTTATTTCAAATCCGGTGGAACCTATTCGCTCGTGGAAAATGAGAAAGCAACAACCGTCGCTTGCAAGACATTCCTCCGAAACGCATCAGCTAGATAATGGTTTTATGAAAAACGATCAAACCTACAATGACAAAGGCAGTGTCTTAGTCATCGCGCTAATGACGATGACGATTCTGACGATGATCTGTGCGACCAGTCTCTATATCACTTCGCAGAACACCGGCGCAGGAATGCAGACTGCCGCCTGGCAGCAGTCACTAACTGGCGCGGAGGCCGGTATCGACGCTGCCGTACGCGCGTTAAATCAAAGCGGTACGAGTGGCGCGAACGCCTGGACTAATTGGAAGACTGTTAGTGGCACGCTGCCTACTCCTGCTCCGTCAAGCAGCCCCGTACAAGGTTATACCTACGAGCCGACTGGCGGCAACGCGGTTGGCAGCGGTTCCCCGCCACCCGATACGAGCCATTACTATTATCTCCCTTCAGCCAATCTTAGTATTAGCTATCCAAATACCGAAGGAACAACGGCCGTTAAGGCCTGGGTTACGATTGATACGTGGAGTTCGCTGTCTAATTCGAACGGTTCGTGGTACCGAGTCCGGGCGACCGGCCAGGCCACATTCCAGTCTAACTCGGTATATAAGCGCGTTTCCAATAACCGATTGGATAATGATCTGCGAAATACGATTACCATGAATCTCAATCGAAAAGGCGGTAACAGCCTTGGCCCGACGCGAACGATCGAAGCGATTCTGCAACCAGTCCCCAAAGGCGGCAGCGCAAGAGCTATCACGCTGGCAAACTGGCTGGCAATGACCGGCGGAGGCAGCGTGGATGCGTTCAGCTCGCCAAACGGTCAATGGTCCTCGACGTATCGCGATGCCAGCAATCCAATGCTTGTTAGCGAGGGAGCCACCAGCAATCAGGCGAAGTTCGCCAACACCGGGCAAACTTATGTGTACGGCGGAGTCACTTATAGCGGTACTGCACCTACTAATGTCAATGCTAACAGCGGCAATCCGCCGGTGAAGGATGTACTTGGACAGGTCTCGACGCCCGCGGTCGTAAGCCTGCCCACGCCTTCGGATCCTACTGCTGTATCGGGCCAATCAGGCCATTATGCTTGGACTTACCAAAATCCGTGGAGTGGCACCACTACAAACTACACGTTTAATTCGAGCACCACTTACACCGGTGGCGGCAATCTGCCGCAAAACGGCGGAAATCCCGTGACCTCAATCACCGCCAATGGCACTGCCTCATCGCCCGGACTAATCATCATCAGCGGTGACTTCACTGTTCCTGGCGGTAACACCTTCACCATCAACCCAACAACGACCGGAAACCCACCCGTTGCAAATTCGTCGAATAGTAATGTGATCGTTTGGGTGAAAGGGAAATTTACTACATCAGGTAGCGGGGTGATTAGTCAGGCCAGCGGAACTAATGTCACCTGGATCGTAGACGGCGACATCACGGTTAGCGGCAGTTCCTACAGTAACCAAAATGGCACAGCCGCGACGGACTCCTTTGTTGGCATCGGAAGTAACAAGTTTACCGATTCCGGTTCAGGGACTTTTGTGGGAACCGTAAACGCCCCCCAATATGATGGGACAATCTCGGGCAGCGGCGATTACACCGGCGCCTTCGCCGGAAGCACTCTCACGATCAGTGGCAGCGGAAGCTTTCACTATGACGAAGGACTGAGCCCGAGCAGTAATCCGGCGATCGGCAATTACGCCTATGCGAGTTGGTTCGAAGACAACTCTGATCCGACCCACAAAGACATGAAGGGAAATTACGTCGTTTACTAAATGCGAATGGCGCGTCAGTTATGCAACGCTGGCCGACAACGTCTGATTCGGAAACGGCGTTTACTTTTCCGGAGCTTTGCATCGCGATCGCAGTGGCCGTCCTGTTCGGATTAGCCGTCTTCGGCACCAACTCGCGTCTACTCGTTGCGCTCAAGGCGCAAAAGGAGACCACTGCTGCAACGATGGTGCTCCAGCAGCGAATGGAAAGTTTGCGCGCGTGCAGCTTCACCCAGATCGCTACAAAAGATTACGTAAAAAACATTCTCAGCACCCCAACCGGATCGGAAGGCCCGCTCGGCTCGCTAAGCGAGCAGGTTGCGGTAGGTGTTTACGGCTCTCCCGCGGTCGCTCCGATTATACTTCTGCGTAATCCCCAGAACGAGAGTAGCCCTCAAGAGCTGTCGACGAATGCTAACCTGACCAACTACAACCTTCTCCAAGTCGATCTCTTACTTCAGTGGACGAGCGCCAATGGGCGAACGCGGACCCGGCAATTATCGGCGGTTTTCGGAAAGGGAAACATTGGTCCATGATCGCGCTCAGGAACGCCCGTCAGGGTTTCACATTAGTAGAAATGCTCATGACCCTGGGTTGCAGCTCGGTCGTGCTCACCGCGCTGGTGCTCGGTGGTGTCGCGTTGCAACGGAGTTTCGCAGCGGTTGAGGGCTACTCCGTCGCCGAAGGCGACCAGCTCCGAGTTTCTGATTATATCGCGATGGACGTGCGTCGCGCACTGACGGCCTCCGTGGACGGCAATAACGTTCTTACGGTAACCATTCCGAATTACTACGACGCAAACAATAACGACCCAAGGTGGTCCAACGCGCACGCCGTAGCTCCCAGTTTCGATGCGAATGGGATGATTCAATACGGCGCCGGCACAACGACGATCAAATATTACCAGTCGGCTTCGAATTTCATTCGCGAGGTCAACGGCACACCAACAACGATCGCTAGAAACGTTTCCGCATTTGCCGTTACTCCGCAGGACCTCACCTCAAGCGTGAGCTGCAGCATTACCTTCAATCCTACCTTCACCTATCTGCCAGGACCCGGCCCCGTTGCCGGAACAACGATTTATTCAAATACATTCCTCCGTAATGCAACAGCGCGCCAGTAACATGAAAACCAATCCATCCACAAACGAACGAGGAGCCATCTTACTCACAGTACTTCTTACCGTGACCATTCTGACGATGCTCTGTTTCACGAGCCTTTACATTGCGAGCCAAAACGCGAATGCGACTGCGCAGGCCGCCAGTTGGCAGCAAGCGTTGGGCGGTGCCGAGAGCGCGGTCGACCAAGCTATCGCCGCATTAAATACAGGCACCTGGACGAACTGGATTACAATAACTGGCTCGCTTCCCAATTTGCAGCCCCAACCAGGCGCGACTCCCGCCGCGGCAAGCGGGCCGCCTGCTTCGAACCAATACAATTACCTGTCGAATTCGATCACGCCGCAGCTAGCTCAATACAACGTAGCAAACGCCCTCACGACTAACGGGGAAGGAAACAGCCTGGTTTCGGTTTGGACGACGATCGATACCGCCGGGCTACCGCTCGACTCGAACGGGAATCAATGGTACCGAATTCGCGCTACCGGAACTGCGGCCGCTGCAGGTCCGCCTCGCGTCTCCAACCAAGGTTTGGATAGTAGCCTCCGCAAAATCGGATTGCGATTCGACCGCAAGACAAGCAACGCAATCTCTTCCCCCCAAGCTACGCGCACCATCGAAGTGATCGTCCAGGGACTCGCTCAAAGCATCTGGGTCCGCGGTATCACACTTAAGAATACGATTTCGATGAGCGGCGGCGGCGTTATCGATAGCTTCAACTCCAGCGACCCGTTCAAATCAACCAACGGCGCGTATGACGTTACTAAACGCCAATCCCATGGGGACGTCGCTACGACAAGCAGCGGAAACTCAAACCTGAACAATACGTATGTTTACGGTAATCTTGCCTATAGCGGTTCGGCGGTGAAAAATACAACCAACGTCCAAGGCACGATCTCGACCCCATTCAATACCTCCATCCCCTCCACATCCGACCCAAGCTGGACAAGTGGAATGTGGAATTCATCGATCACCCAAGTCACCGGTACGACAACGTTGACTGGCGGAACGCAATCGTCCCCGGCGCGTTACAAACTCAGTCAGATTAACATTTCTGGCAGCAACGTACTGACTCTCACGGCCAATAGCGACGGCACCGATACCTATTTCGAGATCTGGATTACCGGGAAAATGACGACTTCCGGCAACGCCTATATTACGCAAGATCCGAAGGTGCATGTCACCTACTGGGTGGACGACGATATTTCATTGAGCGGCGGTTCTTACGTCAATCGGGGTGGCGTTGCGGCAGATCTCGTGATCAATGGCATCGGAACGCACAACTTCACAGATTCCGGAGGCGCTACACTGACTGCGGTTATCGACGCGCCGGGTTACAACATTACAATATCGGGTGGAGGCTCAGTGAGCGGCGCCGTCATTGCGAACACGCTTAATCTCAGCGGCGGCTCGGGTCTGCATTACGACGAGGCGCTGAACACGAACGGAACGAACAGCGCGATTGGTAATTACGCTTTCGCCAGCTGGTTCGAAGACACTCGATAGTTCGATTTCCGCAAAGCGGAAACGGCGCTCAATCGAGCGCCGTTTCAGGCAAACAAACAAGCGGAGGAAGCGCTTAACTTACAGGCACCTTCGCAAGCGCGCGAACTCGCGCCATCAGGGTGCGCCGTGAGCCAAATGCTACTACCAAACCAATGAACCCAAAAACAACCGAGCTGGGCGTAACCTCCGGAACCACGGCGAGGGCGCCAGAGGACGTGGTCAACGTTCTAGCGATGATCTCGCCGTTGATTTCACCTGGATGGAGATTGACCGAAGCGTTTATACCGGTGGCCAGAACGGTGCCGAAAATCTGCTGGGCATTTCCACCGCCGCTCGTAGTCAGATTGCTATTCGCGCCGGTCAGATTGATAAATACGTTACTTGATGTTAGACCACCGGCTAGAAGTATTCCGTTACCTTGGCTGCCACCGTTCAGCGTGATGTTGCCGGCGATATTAAGCACAAACGTAGAACCAGCTGGAGCACTCAAAGTGAGTGCACTTTGGTTGAGATTAATGCTGGAAATGTTGAATACGTAAGTGCCAACCGCAGATTCGCTAAGCGTCAGACCCGACGTAATTGCCCCGAGGGTTTGAGTAGGCGCAAGCGAGGCCAAACTCGCGGATGCATTCACTGCATCCGTCCAAGCCGAATTCAGAAGGGCTGCGTTGAAAACCGTTGTCAAGACGGCCGGCCCGTTGTTATGAAAGCCGGGGCTGAGATAAACGGTTGTTGGCTGCTGAGTATTCGTTTGTCCGCCGCCGCTCTGGGTCCAGTCGCCATTCACCACACCGATCGGTCCACCCTGAAACGCGGAATCAGATGTGTTGTTGCTGTTGTAAGTGAGCACCGAGAAACCGGCGGCATTGCCGAGATCGACAACGGATGCGCTGGTGTAGCTGGTAAGAGCCAAGAAGATGGCTGCGGCGGCGACAGTTGTGCAACGGAATTGGTAGTTCATACTATTGGTTTTGCTAATTCCCATAATTCTCATAATTGCGTCGCACCGTCAATAACAATTTTTGTGCCCCCCTTTTCTTATCTTTTAAACCGCGGATTCCGGTCTAGCCAATCGCCCCGCAAATGGCAAGAAAAAAAGGGCGGCCCGCCTCGCGCGAGCCGCCCCAAAACAGGCGGGGGACCCCTAACCTAAATTCTCGCTGCTTTCCGGCGAAGAACCGTGAAGTGCGACATCCCCAAAATCACGATCGCTGCGATCCCAGCCAGGTAGTTAGCCGGCTCGGGCACCTGCGGGATGCCGTTGCCCACCGCGACCAGCATGTATGGGTCGCTGTTGTTCTGTTCGCCGTTCAACGCATCAGCGTACAAAAGGAATCCGGTAATCGGGCCGTCCGCCAAATGCATTGAACTTAGAACCTTGCCGAAATTGAGGTCCCAAACGTCGCTGTTTGTACCAGTCGTGGTGTTGGGAGTCATGTTATTGAAGATCGTGGTCGGCGTCAGGTTGGCGAAAACGCTGCCACCCGGTCCGAAAAGCCTAATCGACGGTTCCACTTTTCCCGTTTTGAAAAATGTATCACCGGTGTTGATGTCAAAATCTTCAACTGTGATCGTGACGCTGGAAGCCATCACCAATTGATTGTAATTGATCATCAGCCCGGTCGACTGGGTATTGTGGGCCGCGTCCTGATACAAACCGAGTCCGAAATCCTTCAGATGGCCGGTGCCATCGTCGTAGGAAACGCCGATCGAATCCTTGAACTCGAAGTCGCCGTTAACCTGAGGATGAAAACCACTGGCACCGTTCGGATTTGATGCGTTGATTCCCTGCACTGCCGACATCGAAAAGTCAGCGCCGGTTGGCGTGAATGGCTGGCCGCGCAGAAATGTAGCGTGCGTATTTTGGCCGGCGAACGTCAGCGCCAGCGTTACCAAAGCGACAGATAGATTTCGTTTCATATGGGGTCAGTGTTTTCGATTAACTTCTATTTTCTATAATTTCTAAACCGCTGTCAGTCATCACACCACATTTGGTGATTTTGTGGCAACTGAAAAGTCATGATCAATTCGTTACATCTGAGTGCGCCGCCGGACCTCAAGACAAATGGACGTCCCGAAACTCTTTTTTCGCCTGACGATTCCGTCTAGATTGCGCCAATGACTTCGATCTGGGACCGGGCGAATCCGCAATTACGGGATGTTGCCGTTTACGAACCGGGCAAGCCGATCGAAGAAACTGCCCGCGAACTTGGGGTCGAGCCTGCGGAAATCATCAAACTCGCATCAAACGAGAACCCGCTCGGTCCGTCTCCGAAAGCTGTGGAGGCGATGCGAGCCGCAGTCGATTCGGCGCAACTTTATCCGGACGGCAACGGATTTCTGTTGCGCAACGCACTTGGGGCGAAGCTCGGATGCGCTCGCGAAAACATCATCCTCGGAAACGGTTCGAACGAGATCATCGAATTCGTCGGACACGCTTTTCTGCAACCGGGCGACGACGTCATCACGTTCGAGCACGCGTTCGTTGCTTACAAGCTTATCGCCGCTCTATTCGGGGCGCGTACGATCGAGATTGCGACACCAAATTTTCAACCCGATCCGGGCGCGCTCCTCACCGCGATCACGCCCAAAACAAAAATCATCTTTATCGCCAATCCAAACAATCCAACCGGAGCATTGATCCCGTCGAACAGGCTGGACAACTTTTTCGAGCGTGTTCCGGACAACATCGTTACCGTGCTGGACGAAGCATATTTTGAATTTCGCGATGAGCCCCCGGACACGCTGCGTTACGTCCGTGATAGCCGAAATGTGGTGGTGTTGCGGACATTTTCGAAGATTCACGGTCTGGCCAGTTTGCGAATCGGATACGGAATCGCCCGGCACGAGGTAATCGACGTTCTGCAAAAGACGCGGCAACCATTCAACGTTAACGGAATCGCCCAGACCGCCGCGCTGGCTGCACTGGAAGATGTCGATTACCTCGCCGAAACAAAACGAGTGGTCGATGCTGGTCGCGCTTTCCTCGAGGCCGAATTTGCTGCGATGAAATTAAGATTTGTTCCAAGCGCGGGAAACTTTGTCTTCGTTCACGTGAGCGATGGGATAGGGGTCTTTCAGAAGATGCTCACCCATAAAATCATTGTCCGTCCTCTGGTCGGCTACGGATTGCCCGAATGGCTTCGCATTACCGTCGGAACTATGGAACAAAACAAGAAATGCATCGCAGCGTTAAAGGAAGTGCTCGCATAGGATCGGTCTCACATGCAGGTGCCGTCGACAGTTCCGACTTGGTCGCCGCGGATACGATTGCTGCGATCTCTACTCCAGCCGGAGAAGGGGCAATCGCGATCGTCCGAATGTCCGGACTGAACGCCATTGCTATTGGCGACAAGATTTTTCGTGGCAAGGAAAAGGCATCGCGGTTCAGTTCGCACGTTCAACACTTGGGCGAGATCGTCACTGACTCGGAAAGCTTGATCGACGAAGTGTTGATGTCGATCCATCGTGCACCGGCGAGTTATACCGGCGAAGATTTGGTCGAGATTAGCTGTCATGGCGGAACCCTGGTGACGGCGAAAGTTCTGGAAGCTTGTTTACGCGCGGGAGCGCGCGCAGCGCGGCCCGGTGAATTCACCGAGCGCGCATTTCTGAACGGCAAAATGGACCTGACTCAGGCAGAGGCAGTCATCGATTTGATTCGCGCTCGCACCGAGTTGGCCCTGCGATCTGCCACGGAACAGCTTGAGGGCAAGCTCGGAGAAAAAATCAGATCGATTCGCAAAGCGCTGGTCGACCTTCTGGCTCACTTCGAAGCGTCCATCGACTTTTCGGAGGAAGGCATCGAGCTGGACGAAGGCGAAAAATTGCGGACCCGTCTCGACTCCATTCGCGAAGAAATCTTAGCGCTGCTCGCGACCGCGGACCAGGGGCGAATGTTGCGCGACGGCGTTCGAATTGTGATCTACGGAGCAACGAATGCCGGCAAATCGAGCCTGCTCAATCGCCTGATCGGCTACGAGCGCGTGATTGTCAGTGACACTCATGGAACGACCCGCGATACGATCGAAGAGATCGTGAATCTGCGCGGGATTCCGGTGCGACTTTTCGATACCGCCGGCTTGAGAACATCAGCATCGGACGTGGAGCTCGAGGGAATCGCGCGGACCGAGAGTTCTCTGAAGCAAGCGGATTTGCGGCTGCACATTGTCGACCGCAGTGCACCGCGACCCTCCTATTTTCAGGAAAAGACGTCGAACGGAAATGAAATCGTCATCCTCAACAAGAGCGATCTGCCGGAACACAGTGATTGGAAGAATTTGAGCGCGCTCCGGATCTCCTGTGCGACGCAGGAGGGGCTGCGCGAACTCCAGGAGGAAATCATCGTTCTTCTCGGGAAAGGAAATCTTCGTCCCGAAAATCCGGTTTCGATTAATTTGCGTCATCGCGATTGTTTGCGGCGCGCCTTGGAAGCCTGTGAGCGCGCCCGCGAAGGCATGAGTGGTGGCCTGTCGGCGGAATATCTCGCGGTGGATTTGAATGAGGCGCTCCGCGCCGTTGGGGAAGTGATCGGCTCCGTTGGGGTCGAACAAATCCTCGATTCCGTGTTTAGTCAGTTTTGCATCGGCAAATGAAGAACGCTTATGAGCGACTCGTTAGGCCGCTGCTCTTTTCAGTTGATCCCGAGACTGCGCACCACTTCACAATTTCTTGTTTGCGCGTCGCATCGCACCTCGACCCGATTCTAGACGCGCTGACGCGCTTTTCCCCAAATCCGAAGCCGAAAAGCCTTTTCGGCGTTAATTTCCCGAACCCGATCGGCCTGGCTGCCGGCCTTGATAAGAATGGCGTCGCCCTGCCGGCATGGGCCGCCCTCGGTTTCGGTTTCGTTGAGATCGGCACCGTTACCGCGAAAGCGCAACCAGGAAATCCGAAGCCACGCGTTTTTCGTTTCCCCGAACAACAGGCATTGATCAATCGCCTCGGTTTCAACAACGACGGTGCCGATGCGATTGCTGGCCGGCTGGGCAAATTGAAGCGGAGCGGGCGCTGGCCCGGCAGCTGCCGGGTCGGAATCAATATCGGCAAATCGATGAGCACGCCGATCACCGAAGCAAACGCTGATTATCTCTATTCGTTTCAACTCCTGCGGGAATTCGCCGATTACGTTGTTCTGAATGTCAGTTCGCCAAATACGCCGGGATTGCGCGAGCTCCAGGCAGCCGAAGCTCTCGCCGAATTGTTGCGCACGATTGGCGAAAAGAACGTCATCGCTCGCAAGCCGATCGTCGTAAAAATCGCGCCCGATCTGGCGCCTGATCAACTCGAACAAATCATTGGCACCTGCGAAGCAAATACCATCGCCGCCATCATCGCGACCAACACGACGCTCGATCATTCAGCCATTCCCGCTGACAAGGATCAGCAGGGCGGATTGAGCGGTGCGCCAGTCCGCCAAAAATCCTCTGACCTGGTGCGAGCCATCGCCGCCAGATCGAAGATCCCGGTCATCGCCTCAGGTGGAGTTCTTGACGCCGACTCTGCCCGCGAAAAATTCGAAGCCGGCGCGCAGCTGGTCCAGATTTACACCGGACTGATCTATCGTGGGCCAGGTTTGCTCCGAGAAATTGCGGATGCCATCGCATGAAGTTGTCGCGAAAACTCGCCAAGCTCGTGAGTCAGGAAGGTTACCGACGCGCCTGGCGACGCGCTCAACGGTCGATCTTTCGGCTGCCGTTCGGACCGGTACTGGCCGGTATTGACCAGAATCGTCTGCGAGAAATCCAAAATCGCTATGCGGGCGAAAAGTACGCCGCCGTCGATCACTGGTTGCGGGTAAACCGGGAGCGGGTCCAGGACTTAAAGCTGCACCGCTTCTCGCCTCAGCGCGTCCTCGATCTCGGCTGTGGCGGCGGCTATTTCCTCTTCATATTGAAACGGTTCAATCATTCGGTCCTCGGACTCGATGTGGACCGGCTGCCTCTTTTCCAAGAGTTGCTCGAAATCTTCGGTGTGCCTCGCATTGTTTTCGAAATCAAGCCCTTCGAGCCGTTACCAAATCTTCGGCAACAGTTTGACTGGATCACCGCGTTTTCGATCGGATTTGATCGCCATCGAGAAACGAATGCACGCTGGGGCGTGAAAGAATGGGATTTTTTGTTGCGCGATCTGCAAGGGCACCTGGCGCCGGCCGGAAAGATTTTCTTGGCCGTGAATCCGCTGCCCGATGACAGTTATCTCGCTCCGGAAGTGCGCGATTTCTTTTTGAGTCGTGGCGCCGACATCGAACGCGAACGGATTTTCTTCAGACACGGCCTGCGCAACTGAGTACGCCTGTCCGCCACGATTGGGACGACCCCGATGCCTGCGCTCTTCCTCAGCGCTGCTGAATCGCCAACTTACTTCCCCTTCCAGGGGGTCCAACCTGCGAGAATGTTCTTTTCCCGTAGCTTACATTTGTCACTCACTTTCGTGAACGTCAGCATGTCCCCGTTGCGGCTGAACTTGTAGGTCGCTGGACCTCTGCAGGCCTTCGGAGTGTGCGAACCATGTGATTCCTGAATATTCATGGTGTCGGCAGTCGCCGTGTATTTGCCCCAAACGTCGACTCGATGGCTCTTGCTCAGGCTGACCTGAAAAGTGCCGTCAGCTTTGATCGCCCAAACCGTCCCGAGCGAATTCGTCCAGGTCCCCACCAGCGCCGATTGACCAGTTTCCTGGAACATCGCGCATCCCGTAAACAGCGCGACGCTTACAACAACCAAGGCAAAAGAGATTTGTTTGTTCATGACGCTGATGCTGCTCAGGTCACTCTCCATTTTCAAGAAAGAATCGCGGCTGCATCTTTACTGACCAGCACACGCGTTTAGGTTGGAATGATGTCGATCACTGAAGAGCAAGTTCGGAATGCCCTGCGAACGGTGCGTTATCCGGGTTTTAGCCGCGACATTGTTTCCTTCGGCCTGGTCAAAGGGATCAACATCGACAACGGCGAAGTAAAAGTGCAGCTCGCCATCGCCACGAACGATCCGAACGTTCCAGCAACCATCAAGAATGATGCCGAAAAGGTCCTGGGCGCGCTCAATGGTGTCCGCACCGCGAGGGTCCTAATCGACATCCACGCGCCGCCCGGCGGCGCCGGCGGGCCCGTCGGCGCTCAGCGAATTCCCGGGATCAAACATGTAATCGCGGTCGCCAGCGGAAAGGGTGGCGTCGGCAAATCTACCGTCGCGGCGAACATTGCGGTCGCGCTCGAGCACAGCAAAGCTCGCGTCGGTTTGTGCGATTGCGACATTTACGGCCCGAGCATCTCGCTGATGTTCGGGACCCGGGAGCGACCAACCGCCACCGACGAAAACAAGATCATCCCGATCGAGCAGTATAATTTGAAACTAATGTCGATGGGATTTCTTCTTGATGACACGTCGCCGGCGATCTACGCGGACCAATGGTGACGCGTTATACTCAGCAATTCTTGCGGCAGGTCGATTGGGGCGAACTTGATTTTCTGGTTCTCGATCTGCCTCCCGGCACTGGCGATATTCAGTTAACGATTGTCCAAACGGTTGCGCTTTCAGGAGCCGTCATCGTCACCACGCCGCAGGAAGTCGCGTTGATCGACGCTCGAAAAGCGGCGACCATGTTTGAGAAGGTGAACGTTCCCGTACTCGGTCTGGTCGAGAACATGAGCTACTTCGTTTCGCCGTCCGATAACAAGCGCTATGACATTTTCGGCAGCGGCGGTGGGGAACGCGAAGCGAAACGGCTGCGTGTTCCGTTGCTTGGCCAGATTCCAATCGACATCGCCACCCGGGAAGCCAGCGACCGTGGACGGCCGATTGTCGCAGAGGATCCGCAATCGCCTGTCGCACAGGCGTTCATGAAAATTACCGAGCGCATTCGCCAAACGCTTGCGTAACTCGGCGGATTAGCTTGGGTTAAATAGGTATGGCTGATGCTACGTCGTACTTGTCAGAGGTGAGTTGTTATTGACCGATTGTGATTTTTATGGAAAAAACTGCTGACATGCCCTCCATTGAGGCAGAGAAAGAGAAATCACGGTTCGTTACGAACTCTGTGCTCTATAAGGAGTTCCTCGCCGAGCGGGAAGAAATTTTGAAACACAAATGGATCGAGAGCGAAAAAGCCGGCAAAGACATCGGCTTTGAAAAAGCGCTGCTCGATTGGATCGTGAAACATCGCTCCAATTGGAGAGCGAAGCGATTGAAGGAGGCTCGCACAGAAAAGGCAGCCTCCTGAATTTTGTACGCCTTTAAAGCGATCCAGTGAGGTCGCGAAGGACGTAAATGAAAAACACAAAACAAATACAGGGTGTCCCAATCATGGACGCCGAAGCAATCCGGCGCGCTCTGCGACGGATTGCTCACGAAATCATTGAGCAAAACACCGATCTGAAATCGGTCGTGCTTGCCGGGATCCCACTGCGCGGGGTGGAGATTGCCCGCCGCCTCGCCGAATTCGTTCGGGAGGTCGCCAAAAGCGACATTGAGACCGGAACCATCGATGTCGCGATGCATCGGGACGACGTCGGCACGCGCGCCGAACTGCCGATGGTCCACGCCTCGAAACTTCCACTGCCGCTCGAAGGGCGAACGGTCATTATCGTTGATGACGTTCTTTTCACCGGCCGGACCGCCCGCGCCGCCCTGGACGCCATCAGTTCCTTCGGGCGACCGGCCCGAATTCAACTCGCCGCGCTGGTCGATCGCGGTCACCGCGAACTGCCGATTCGCGCGGATTATGTCGGCAAGAATCTGCCGACCGCGACGCGCGAACAAATTCAAGTGCGCCTTCAACAAATCGACAACGAACCGGACGGCGTCTGGCTGCTAAAGGAATGAACTGGAACCGCAAAGATTTACTCGGGCTGCGCGAGCTTTCCGCGGACGAAATCAATTTCGTTCTGGAAACAGCGGACGCATTCAAGCAAGTCGGCACCCGCGAGATCAAGAAGGTTCCGGCGCTTCGTGGAAAGACGCTCATCAATTTCTTCGTTGAGCCGAGCACACGCACACGCACGTCATTTGAACTGGCGGCCCATCGGTTAAGCGCGGACGTAATCAACATTGCCGCAAGCACGTCGAGTCTTAGCAAGGGCGAAACTCTGAAGGACACCGCACGCAATCTCGAAGCGTTGCACGCCGACATTCTGGTGTTACGCCACAGTTCCGCCGGCGCGCCCCAGTTTCTCGCGCAACGATTGAAATCAAGCGTGATCAATGCCGGCGACGGCGCTCATGAACATCCGACCCAGGGATTGCTCGACATTTACACAATTCGCGAGAAACGCGGCAAGATTGCCGGGCTACGTGTAGCAATCGTCGGCGATATTTTGTTCAGCCGCGTCGCGCGCTCGAACATCTTCGGACTGACGAAACTCGGCGCAGAAGTAACGCTGGTCGGTCCAAGCACGCTGGTTCCGCGCGAGTTCGAAAAACTCGGCGTGAAGGTCTCGCATAAGATTGAGAACGTATTGCCGGAAGCTGACGTCGTGAATCTCTTGCGGATCCAGCACGAGCGTCAGCGCAAAGAATATTTCCCGGGCATTGGCGAATACACCACGCTCTTCGGCCTAACGAAAGAGCGCGCGAAACTTCTCAAGCCGGATTGCCTTATCATGCATCCGGGCCCGATTAATCGCGGCGTTGAGATCGACAGCGAAGTCGCTGACGGGCTGCAAAGCGTTATCCTCGATCAGGTTACCAACGGTCTCGCCGTCCGTATGGCCGTTCTCTACCTCTGCGGAGGAATTTCAACGTGAGCGCGGCGATAATTCGCAACGGCCGCATCGTTGATCCGGCGAACCAGCGCGATGAAGTCGCTGATCTCGCCATCGTTGATGGCAAGATCGCGCAGAAGTCGGAAGTCAGAGATCAGAAGTCAGAAGAGATTGATGCGAAAGGCTTGATCGTCGCGCCTGGTTTGATCGACATCCATGTGCATCTGCGCGAGCCGGGATTCGGTCACAAGGAAACCATTGCCTCCGGTTCGCGAGCGGCCGCGGCCGGCGGATTCACCACGATCGTCTGCATGCCGAACAGTTCGCCGGCAGCAGACAATCCGGCGACCATCGCCTGGATCAAGGATCGTGCCGCTGAAGCTGCGTGCGTGAATGTTCTACCAACGGGGGCAATCTCGAAAAATCTTGCAGGCGAAGAGCTCGCGTCGATCGGTTCGTTAGGCCGGGCCGGAGTTGTCGCGATCACTGACGACGGCCACTGCGTTCAAAATCACGAACTGATGCGGCGCGCAGTCGAGTACTCACGCATGGTCGGTCTGCCGGTACTCGATCATTGCCAGGATTACAGCCTCGTCGGCAACGGCGTCGTGAATGAAGGCTATTGGAGCACGCTTCTCGGTTTGCCGGGTTGGCCGGCGGCCGGGGAAGAAGCGATCGTAATGCGCAACATTCTGCTGGCCGAGCTTTGCGATCATCACATTCACTGCCAGCACGTTAGCGCCGCCGGAAGCGTGCGGCTCATTCGCGAAGCGCGAAAACGAGGCGTCAAAATCAGCGGCGAAGTTTGTCCCCACCACATCGCGCTGACTGATGAAGCGATCCAAAACTTCGATACGAATTACAAAATGAATCCGCCGCTGCGCTCGAAAGCCGATATCGATGCAATTCTGGAAGGAATCGCCGACGGCACCTTGTCGATCTTGTGTTCAGACCACGCCCCGCACGCCGGGTTCGAGAAAGAAGTCGAGTTCGATCAGGCGCCGTTTGGAATTGTTGGACTCGAAACCGAGCTCGGGCTGTTCATCGATCTGCTCGTCCACAAGCATCGCAAAATCAACATCAACCGCGTAATCGAAATGTACACGGTCGAACCGGCAAGATTGCTACGACTCGATGCTGGGACGTTGTCAGCTGGCGCGCCGGCCGACCTCACCTTGATCGATCCGGATCTCGAATGGACGGTGCGGATCGATCAGTTTCAATCTATGTCGCGCAATTCGCCGTTCGACGGGTGGAAACTTAAAGGCCGGGCGGTGCGAACGATCGCAGGCGGAAAGACCGTCTGGAAACTTTGAACTGTGGTGGCAGCCGTCCCGGCTGCAATTAAAAAACCCCTTTTGCAGGCGAGACGCCTGCCTCCACAAGCATCAGCCGCTATATCCGCCGCTGATGTAGCTCTCCAAATGGGCAATGGTCGCGCTTTGGCAGGAAATCACGTACTTCACCAGGTCGCCAATCGAAACGACGCCGATGACTTTGCCGCTCTCGAGCACCGGTAAATGGCGAAAACGCTTATCGGTCATCGCCCTAAGACATTCTTCCACGCCTTCGTTCGGATTCGTAACAGTCAGATTCGTCGACATGATTTCGGAGACTTTCGTTTCGGACGATTTCTTGCCGCGCAACATCACCTTCCGCGTGTAGTCGCGCTCGGAAAGCATTCCGACGAGCTTGCTGCCTTTCATCACCAAAAGCGCGCCAACGTTTTTCTCGTCCATCATTTTGACCGCGTCGTCTACGCATGTGTCCGGTGCCACCGAGAAAATCTCCCGACTCTTTTGTCCGAGGACTGCGCTGATGTTTCCGCTGACGTCCATAAATCAAAAAATCGCGGAGCGTTAAAATACAACACCGCACGGCAATCACGCAAAAGAATTCTCAGCCTTGATTATGATTGGGCAGAGAGGGCAGCTCAAATAGGATCGTGACGCCTTGACCTGGAGTAGAGAAGAAGCACGTCGTGGCTGAAGCCGAACGCGGACTTTAAGTGAGACCAGACCGACCGGACAATCGGTCAGCTGGCAAACTTCGTTTCGATCAAACGGTTGAGATGTTCGCCGATTGCCGGTTGCTCAAGGCGCTGGATGACTTCGTTTAGAAATCCTTTCACGATCAGGCGTTGGGCGATTTTTGGCGGGATACCACGCGAGCGCAAATAAAACATTTCGTCTTCGTTGATCTGGCCGGACGTGGCGCCATGCGTGCAACGGACATTGTCCGCGAGAATCTCCAATCCCGGCATCGAGTTCGCCTCGGCGTCATCGCTCAACAAGAGATTGCGAACTTTTTGGTAGGCATCGGTAAAATGGGCATGAGGTTCGACCCGGATGAGTCCGCCGAACGTGCAACGGGCTCTATCGTCGAGTGCATTCTTGTAAAGCAAATCGCTGGCAGTTCGCGGCGATATGTGGTCTTGCAACGTGCGCGAGTCGAACTCCTGGTCGTTAGTCGCAACCGAAACCGCAAGCATATCGCTGCGTGCGCCCTCGCCAACCAATCGGTTCAGACCTTCGAAACGCGCATAACGCGCCCCAACGTTCAGATTCAAGCTCATCGCCGACGCGTCGTGATCGACCGTCGTGGAATTGATTTGCAACGCGACGACCTTCGGCGCCCAATTTTGTGCGCAGACATAGGTCACCTTTGCCCCAGGACCGGCGATGAGATCGTTTACTCCGCACGCGAAACCAGCCGCTCGCTGATCGCATGATTGGAAACGCTCGATCACGGTGACCTTGGCCAGCTCATCGGTGACCAGAAGTAAATGGGGAAAGATCGACATGTCGTCGTGTCGCAACCAATGGAAGATTTCGATTGGTTGATCGATCTCGACTCCGCGCGGGACGAAAAGAAATGTCCCATTAAAGACCATGGCCTGATGCAATGCGGCAAACTTTGCCGAACCAAGCTTCGCCTCGTTCGACATGAAATATTTCTTGAACAAATCGGCATGCTCGACCATCGCCCGTTCGAGCGGTTCAAAAATCACGCCTCGTTTCTTCAAAGCTTCAGAAACGACTGTGCGCTCCACCAGTTGATCGTTGGCGAAAATCATTCGCCCCGCGATTTGATCGAGACCGCGCGAGTACTTGAGAATATTTCGTAGATCGTCTTCCGAAAGTGGACCGGGAACCTTGAAAGCCGTCAGATCAAGAAGATCAATATTGGAAAATCGCCAGAGTTGATCTTTCCGGGTCGGACGCGGAATCGATTCGAATTTCTTCCAGGCAGCGAGCTGCTGTTCGCGAAACCAATCAGGCAGATTGCGTGACTCGACCGGCCCGGAGAGGATCCCCGACGTCTTTAGATTCTTCTCCTGTGTGGCCGACAACATGTCGATTTCTCAGAAAGTTCGCCGGAACTAGCCGACCGAACCTTCCATCTCGAGCTCGATCAAGCGCTTGAGCTCGACCGAATATTCCATCGGGAACTGCCGGACGAGATCGTTCACGAATCCATTCACGCTCAAGCTCATTGCCTGGGCTTCGCTCAGGCCTCGCTGCTGCATGTAGAAGATTTGTTCCGAGCTCACCTGAGACACGCTAGCTTCATGTTGCACGGCGTTGCCGGTGCCGCGAACCGTAATCGCAGGATAGGTGTCCGTTCGCGAGGTCGCGTTGATAAGCAGCGCGTCGCACTCGGTGTTGTTCTTGCAATTTTTGAGATGCTTGGGCACGTGCACCAGCCCGCGATAAGTCGCCCGGCCGGTGCCGATCGAGATCGACTTGGAAATGATGTTCGACGTCGTCTCGTCGGCGGCATGAATCATTTTCGCGCCGGTATCCTGGTGCTGGCCGTTGTTGGCAAGCGCGATTGAAAGAACTTCGCCACGCGCTTTGCGTCCCTTCAACACGACTCCCGGGTATTTCATGGTCAGTCGCGAACCGATATTGCAATCGATCCACTTGATCTCGGCGTCCTCATGCGCGAGCCCGCGCTTGGTGACCAAATTGAAAACGTTGGCCGACCAGTTTTGGACGGTGATGTACTGAATCTTGGCGCCTTTGAGCGCGACCAACTCAACCACCGCGCTGTGGAGTGTAGTGGTCTCGAACTTCGGCGCAGTACAGCCTTCCATGTAAGTGACCTCACTGCCCTCGTCGGCAATGATGAGGGTTCGCTCAAATTGTCCAAAGTTCTCGGCGTTGATCCGGAAGTAAGCCTGAAGCGGATGTTTCACTTTCACTCCGGGCGGGACGTAAATAAACGAGCCTCCACTGAATACGGCCGAATTCAGCGCGCTAAATTTGTTATCGGCAATCGGAATGACTTTGCCAAACCATTTCCGGAAAATCTCCGGATGTTTTTTTAGCCCTTCGGTCGAACCGACGAATATCACACCCTGTTCACCGACCGCTTTTTTGATGTTCGAGTAAACGGCTTCGCTGTCGAATTGTGCCTCCACGCCGGCGAGAAATTTTCGTTCCTGTTCCGGAATGCCCAGCCGTTCGAACGTGCGCTTGATATCGTCCGGCACCTCATCCCAACTCCGCTTCGTCGTTGTGCCAGGCGACAGGTAATAGCGAATTTTGTCGAAATCGATCGCCTCAAGATCTTTGCTCGCCCAATGCGTCGGGAGCGGTTTTTCGAGAAATGTTTTCAGACCGCGTAAACGAAACTCCCGCACCCATTCGGGATCCTCTTTCACATCGGAGATGTAATGGATCGTTTTCTCGCTTAGCCCGGCCCCCGCGTCGCGCACGTGGACCTCGGGGTAAGCGAAATCGCCGATTCCTCGGTTGATATCGACGGCTTTGGTTTCAGGTTTCATTATCGGTCCTATCTGGTTACTGCCATTTCGCCGGCAGATTCGCGCGCCCAATCGTAGCCTCGTTCCTCGAGCTCCAACGCGAGATCTTTCCCGCCGCTACGAACAATGCGACCGGCGACCATAACGTGAACGTGATCGGGCACAATGTAGTTCAACAGTCTCTGGTAATGCGTAATCAAAAGAATGCCGAGGTTCGCTCCCCGCATCATATTAACGCCCCGGGCCACAACTTTGAGCGCATCGATGTCGAGACCGCTGTCGGTCTCATCAAGGACAGCGTATTTCGGTTCGAGCATGGCAAGCTGCAAAATTTCGGTCCGTTTCTTTTCGCCGCCGGAGAAACCTTCATTGACCGCGCGCGACGTAAACGCGCGATCCATTCCGAGCAGCTCCATTTTTTCGTAAAGCTTTGCGTAATACTCAGTGGCTTCGAGTTCTTCGCCCTCGGGCAAACGCGCCTGCAAAGCCGCCCGCAGAAAATTCGCAATCGTCACGCCGGGAATTTCGCTCGGATATTGAAACGCCAGGAACAAACCTTTTCGGGCACGGTCGTCGGCCTCCATTCCCAGAATGTCTTCGCCATCCATGGTGATCTTGCCTTTGGTGACCAGGTAGTCGGGGTGACCGGCCATGACCTTGGCCAGCGTGCTCTTACCGGAGCCGTTGGGGCCCATAATGGCATGCACTTCACCTCGCGGGACCGCGAGGCTAAGGCCCCGTACGATCTGCTGATCGCCAATGGCGGCGTGAAGATTATCAACTCGGAGCTCATTCATAAGGCGGGGTAGAAACATAGGCCGATTCTAGTCGATTGCGAACGGATTCGACCGACTCGATACGGACGCGACCGCGCCAATCTGGCACACCGCCATCCGTTTAAATTCCATTAAAGGGTACCCGGATTGCTAGACAGGTAATCGGTGAACTCAGACGACAAGCCGCTTTCCAAAGACACCGTCTCCAAAGCAACGAGTGAATTGAACAATTTGTTACAAATCATCTCCGGCACCAGCACCGAGATCGCGAATCTGCGGGAAGGGGACGATGGATGTGAGCAATATCTGTCCATGCTCCGCTCAAGCATCGAACGCGCGGAAGCGGCTGCGCGGCAGTTAGCCGAACAAGCCGGAGGCACGCATCAGAAAATGGCGATGCATCCTGAGCTAGCCGCGTTTGTAAAACCAAAAAAGATTGCCGATATGCCGGTGACCAAACCACAAGTTCTGGTCGTCGATGACGAAGAGATGGGGCTGATACTGGTAAAACAGCTTCTGACCACCGCAGGATATCACGTAACCACCGCCCAGTCCGGTTTCGAATGCCTCGACTTGTTCCGTCGCCGCCCGCTCGCGTATCAACTCGTGATACTCGACTTAACCATGCCCTTCATGGACGGCGAAGAGACTTTCAATCGTCTGCGTGAAATCCGGCCCGACGTACCCGTCATGCTGTGCACCGGTTTCATTCAAAACGACAGGCTGGAGAGGTTGATGACGGCCGGGCTGTCTGGTTTTTTGCGAAAGCCATTCGCACCTGACGAAATCGCTGCTCAAGTCAAAGCGATTATGGAGAGTGTAAAGTACTCTCGTCTCAGCGGCGGTCCCAACGATACCTCTTCGTTAACTGGTTGATCGTCGACTCATGAAGTCGAGTCAGCGCGTCCGCGCCGTCGAGCGGTTCTGCGAAAAATCGGCTCTTCGAAGGCGTTGATGCGGACGTGATTGAGCGCATCGCGCGGAAGAGCGAGATCGTGAGCAAAGAAAGAGGGCGAAGTTATTCTTCGCGAGACCGAGCCGGAATGACGTCGGCCGTCTCGCGAGCGGGCGGGCTTGGTGGAAAATTCTTTGGGACCGGCCAGGCTCCGGCGTGCCATGACTCGTTCCGAGTTTGTTCCTTCGTAGCGTCCGCCCCTGTCGGGCTCTTGACCGTGAAAATTTCACACGATTGATGCGAATCATCCACGGTCGCGACTCCGAGCGAACGAAGCTCGAAATGGTCTGCGATCAAAGTTGCGATGCTTTCGCTAACGATCAACTCCGTGCCCGTCGCCTTGGTCATCTCCTGAAGCTTCCAGCTCACGTTCACCGCATCGCCAATCAGAGTGAATTCCATCCTTTGCGGCGATCCGATGTTTCCCACCACAACCTCGCCGTGATTGATCGCCATCCCGACGCGGAGCTCGGGCCAGCCGCGTTGATTCCAAGTCTTGTTGAGCGAATGAATCTTTTCCTGCATCGCGAGCGCCGCTCGAACGGACGCGATGGCATCCTGCCGGGCGCCCCGGCTCTCCAAGCTCCCCCATGACGCCATGAGTGCGTCCCCGATGAACTTGTCCAGGGTTCCGCCGTTTTCGAAGACGCATTCAACCATCGCGCTGAAATATTCGTTGAGCTGCGCGACCAGTGTCTCAGGCGAGCTGCGGGCGGTCACCGCGGAGTAAGCGCGGATGTCGGAGAACAGGATGGAAACCGGCTTGGTGACACCGCCAAGCGAGTCGCGATACACGTCCGGATGATCGACCAGTTCGTGAACAACGTCGCGAGAAACATACCGTTCCAAGACCCGCCGCACCCGCAGTCTCTCGATCCGTTCGGTAGCAAAATCGCAAATCAGCCCGAACAACATGGCGATCCCAAAGACGTTAAGCGGCGCGACTATTGGCAGATAAATCGCTGCCCAATTGAAACAAAACAACGAGGTCAAAACCGTGGTGCCACCGATCACGGCGATCGAAATCAGCCGAACCCACAGGCTTCCAAAAAGCAGCGTGGCCATCACTGCAACCAAAGCGGCGAAACCAATGCCAACGAGATTCGCAATTGGCGGCAGTTCGCGAATAAATTCGTGATGGATCGCTGCGTTGATCGCATTGAGATGCAACTCCGCTCCCGGCATGTTTCCGAATGGCGTCGGATGTTCGTCGTGCTGCCAGTTTCCTTCTGCGCCGACGATTACGATCTTGTCCTTAAAAAATTCGCCGGACTGATAATTTTGATGCCAAAAAGTCGGCACGAAGATCTCGAATAACGAACGCGGCGGGAAACCGTTTCGCGGTGGCGCGGTAAACCGGAAGACGTGTGAATCGAGATCGCTGGGGACATTTCGGACAAAAGCCGCTTTACGCAACGCGCCAGCCGCCACCGACAGGAATTGTTCGGAATCCGATTTGAATTTCAGATTGCGGACCTGCTCGAAGGTCACTCGAAACTGCGCGCGCCGGACCACATCGTCTTCGTCCGCCCAGAAGTTGGTAAATCCGATCCGGGCGTCGGCTGGCGTCGACTGGGGGACGAGGGTTTCACAGGGACGAACCAAACTTCCATCCACAAAATTACTGCCAATGATTACATGATCGGCATATCGATCGAGGGCCGAGCGAAAGGTCGCGTCGTTGTCCGTGGCGGTCGGGAAATTCAGGTCGAAAATGACGACGCGCGCGCCGGCCTGCACCAGCTTTTCAAGAACCAGCGCATAAACTTCGCGTGACCAAGGGAAACCTTTGCTCATTAATCGCAGTGCGCGTCCGGAATCGGACTCATCACCGGACAATCCGTAGCCTAGTTCAATGTCGGTTTGATCCAGACTGACAGAAGCGGCGTCGATCGCGAGGAATACAAGGTCCGCGTTGGCCGCCGTGGTTCGACCCGAACGATTGATCGCGTCTCGATACAGGTTGTTTAGCCGGACGTAGGCGAGCGGACGGCTTAATTCGAGGTACCCCGCCGCGGCGAACACAACGAGCGCAAAACTTGAAATGATGGATATACGCCTCGCCGACATGCCGCAATAGCCTCAGCGGGAAACATGCCTTGTTAGGCGCTCCCGAGGCCTAACGGCATAGGCTCTGCTTGGGGGAATAAGGGTGGCTTCTCCGCTGTGCCGTATAGCGCTGATAGGGACTGCATTGCTGGGCCTGGGATCCCTCTCTGCCCAGACCAACCCGGCTGTCGAGACCTCACGCCTTTTCGAGCGGACCGCCCCGCCAACTAGCGGAATGGTTACCCCCGATGGGATGGCGCTTCCGGAAAGCGAAAACACCTCGTCCGAAGACGAAAGTTTTGGCGCACAGCAAATCCTCAAGACTCAACAGAAGATTCCCGACTTCACGTTGGGCGGAAGCGTTTCCAGCTTCTATACAAACAACGTCGCACTCACCAGGAGCCACACGATTTCCGACAGTTTCCTGGTCGGCGCTGCATTTTTTAACTGGACGCCGCGCATCAATCCGGAGCTGCAGTTTCAATTCGGCGCCGGCACTTCGATTTTCCGTTATTGGGACACGACTCCACTCGACTTCGAAAATATCGGCACCGGAGTCGGCCTGCTTTGGACGCCGCAGAATTTCTGGGGCATCGGCATTCTCGGCCGCTACGATTTCACCGAACTGCTCGACTCCGCGAGCCATGAGATTTTGCAAGACCACGAGTTCTCGGTCGCGCTCCAAAAGCTCCTGGTCCTCGGCCGGTCGCATGCGCTCACCTTTGGTGTGATCGGTTCTGCAGGAATCTCCGATCCATATTCCGAACAACGGGATCAGATCGGCTTTGCCGTTGGCTATCATCTTCAGCTCACGCGGCAGTTAGGCAGTGATCTGGGTTATCGACTTTCCGGGTACTTCTATAACAAAGGTGGCCGCGACGACTTGAATCAGGTCTTCTCGTTAGGCCTGCACTACTACATCACGCCGTGGGCGTCGGTGGACAGCTTTCTGACCGGAGCGGTCAACTCTTCCAATCGTTCGGCTTTTACATACGACGTGATTTCAACCGGAGGTGGCGCGGGTTTGACCGTGCGATTCTAAGATGTGGAAAAAAATAGTCCCAGTCATGGCATTCAACGCCTTGTGTTTCTCTCATCTCAGCTTGTCTTCGGCCGCGCCCCTCACTGAAGCGCACGTTACGAAGATCGTGAACGAGGTGAAGCTTGTTAATCCGAGCGCGGGGGATCGCGACGCTAACTTAAACGATGTCGTACGTGATGACATTGTCCTTACCACCGGGATCAAATCGCGCTCAGAGCTTATCTTTCAGGACAACACTCTTACGCGGCTTGGACCGGAAAGTTATTTCAGCTTTAAAACCGGCACACGCGAGATGACGCTCCAAAAGGGAACGATGCTCCTCCAGGTTCCGAAAGGTCTGGGTGGAGCCAAGATTCACACCGCGTCCATAACTGCGGCAATCACCGGCACGACAATCATGATGGAGTACGTGCCGAACAAGGACATCAAGGTCCTGGTGTTGGAAGGAACATTGCGATTGTCGATGAACGGTAAATTCGGCGATTCGCTTCTGCTGACCCCCGGCAAAATGGTCATCATGCCGCCGAACGCGCGACGAATTCCCGATCCGGTAACAATTGATCTCAAGAAAGTGGTCCAGACTTCGAGTTTGGTGAACATGCACGGCCAGCACGGCAAACAGGCGAGCGCCGACGAGCCGCCGCTTCCGAGCATTTCCAAGATTGAAAACGAAGTCGAACGACAACAAAGCGGCAAGGATTCGCATCGGGTTGCCGATACAAATCTCGTTATTCTTGGGAAAGGAACGAACGTAGTTCTTGGATCAGACGAACTGCTCGCCGACCTGGGCGCGCGCACCGACATCGAAAAGGCAAAGCTCATTCCAGCCCCTGTTCCTGTGACCACTCCAGCGCCGACACCAATTGCAGCCCCAACGCCTAATCCCAATCCGCCACCTACAGGCGCGCCGCCTCCGCCGCCGCCTGGCACCTACACCATTGATAACACGACGGTCATCAACACGCCGCCCAATGTCGTCCCGACGATCGTTACCCAGGGCGTCACAACAAATGGCGTCATCTATAAAGATTTGATGACCAATGGATCACCGTCGGGATTTCTTTTCGGCGCCACCTCTTCTTTCGATAACCAGCTCAATTTCGACAATTCCTACCTTCAACAATTCGGAACTAACGCGGTCTTCACCTTTGATTCGCTCACCCTAACTGGCGGAATCACCTTCGCCACCGATGGAGGACCGAACAATATCACCCTGGTCGGAAATAACGGTATAACGAATGGCGCCGGGACGGTCAATCTTGGCGGCATTCAAAACATTCTCTTCGCGACCAAAGCCGGAAGCATTGTTTTGGATTCGAGCCTGACTTTTGCGCCCAGCGTCGACGGCTCAAAGCCGAGTTTTGTCCAGTTTTATGCGCGTGGCGGCGATCTAAACATCGGCTCCACATTCAATCTCGCGAATTCGACATTGCAATTCGACACTGAAGACAACGCGATTTTCACCGGTGGAACGATCACGGCTAAAAACCTCGAGGTGACCGGTCTGCAAACCATCCAATTCAACGCCAATGCGACTTCGTCTCTATTTCAACTTAACGGCGGCGACGTTGAGATGGGCGGCACAGTTAACGGGAAGAATGGTTTCGTCTACGGGAGCTCGGCGACGATCAACGGCACATTCAATGGCGAAGATTTCACGGCAAATGTAACGGGAGACTTCACGTTGAACGGTTCAATTTCATTGACGGGAAATCGACAATTCCAGGTAACTGCCGACGGCACCGCTACGGTGAATGGCACAATCGTTGGAAACGTAACGATCAACGCTCACGACATGGTTTTTGGAACGGACTTCACGGTCGGGCCGAACGTCAAAGGGGAGCTTACTGCCAACGGCGGCGACATTACTGCGGTTGGTCACACGTTGAATGGTTTCGATCAGATTTTGCTCAACGGGAGCGGGAACCTGACTGTCGGCACTCTTACTGCGAACACTCTTTCTGTTGGCGGAACACTGGCCGGCGGTTCGATTACTGCCAACACGATCACAGCGAATGCGTTGCGGGCCGATAGCGTGACGGCCAACCAGACCTTGACGATTAACAGTGCGAGTTTAGCGCCCTATTCAACGAGCACCCTTTCGATTAACGCGCCAACGTTGATGCTTGCGGCCGGAGCGAATTTGAATGGCGCCAATGGTACTCCTCTCCTCGCTCCGACTAACGCATTCAATTTGGCCATCAATACGGGAAGCTTCACGCTTGGAACAAATGTGAGCCTGAATGGCGGTGACGCTGATCCAACCGCGTCTGACGTTGGCGGTAACGGCGGTCAATTCAGTCTCACCAGCAATAATTCGCTTACCATCAATGCGCCAATTTCTACGACGACCGGCCTTAACAGCAATAGCGGATTGACCGGCGGCGCGGGTGGGACAGTGAACCTGACCGCACAAAATACCATCTCGCTAAATAATAAGATTGAAGTTTCCTCCGCCGACGGAGGCCGTCGCCGCAGTGCGAGCGGTGGACATATCAACATAACCAGCACTGCAAATGGAGGCACCGCGATCAGTGTCAGCAGCAGTGCTCAACTTTTGGCACTCCTCGACGCCGCAGCTCCCGGACCGGGCGGTTCGATCAAATTCACGTCCGCGGGTGGCGCCATCAATATGAGCGGAACCGCTCAAGCGGATCGCGGCACGATCGAGATTACGAACAATGGCACGACCGGAAATATAAATCTCGCCAATGCCACGCTCGCCGCAGACACGATCAAAGTAGGTGCGCTCGGAACGAACGGAACGTTGAACATCGGTGGCGGGACGATTTCTGCCGACACGCTCATCAAACTTTACGCTGGCGGCAGCAATGGCACTGTTGATTTTGTCGGCGACGTCACGCTCAGTGGAAATAGCGCCAAAATCATCGCTGCCAATACAGTCATCATTAACAACGGCAAGATCGTAACGATCCTTGGACCTTCGGCGGCCGATGTCTTCACAAATAACCCTCGTTACACCGGCTTCGGGGGCAACAACACAACGACCGGAACTTTCGCAGGCAAGGGCGCGGCCACACATCCGCTAAGCGGCGCGCCTGGTTACTGAGTAAAGGTGCCCGCCAATGGTGGTGGAAAAGTCATCCGGCAATCCGGCGGTGGTGGCTCCGCCAATGTCGGTCGGAAATCAAACCGCAGTTTTTGCCCAGAACGCGCTGTTTGCCGATCTCAGTCCGGAGGTTTTCGAAACAATTTCCAAGCGCATTGAAGTTCTAACTCTGGCGCCTGATCAAGTCCTCTTCGAGGAAAACGAGCCGGGAGATTGCCTCTATTTGATCGCGGAAGGTTCGATCAAAATTTCAAAGCGTGGTCGCGGTGGTAAGCAGGAAACGCTCGCCTACCTACCGGTCAATGACTATTTCGGCGAAATGGCGCTGGTTGACAGCGGCAAGCGGTCCGCTCAGGCGAGTGCAGTCGGAACGACAACTCTGGGGCGAATCGATCATCCGACCTGGGACCTGCTGCTTCAACTCGCGCCGCAAAGAATTCTTACGAATTTCACGCACTCGGTAACCCAGCGGCTCCGGCAAAATAATCAGCACTTCATCGACCAAATGATGCGCAGCGAGCGCCTCTCGCTTATCGGCACAACGATCAGCTCCATCGTGCACGACATGAACAACCCGATCGGCACGATTCTCTGCGCCTGCGGAATCATCCAGATGAACACGGCTGACGAAGGGACGAGGCAGATGGCGTCACATATTCAAGACGCAATCGAACGAATGGCTGCGATGACCCGCGAGCTGGTGGATTACTCGCGTGGCGAAACGCAGCTCAAACTCGAACTGGTGAACGTGGAAAACTTCGTGCGACAGCTCGAGCCCGATCTCTCCAAGTGCCGGTCCGGCTGCGACGTGCGGATCGAAGTCGATTTCACCGGCTCCGTACGAATTGATCGTCATCGAATGCTCCGGGTCTTCGGAAATCTCATCAAGAACGCGCGAGAAGCCATGAAAGCCGGTAAGCAAAACGTCCTGCGTTTCTCAGTACGAAAAATCGATTCGGAAGCCCAATTCGAGGTGAGTGACACTGGCCACGGAATTCGTAGCGAGCTGCTGCCGAAAATCTTCGAACCGTTCGTCACCGACGGAAAAACCAACGGCACCGGATTAGGACTCGCCATCGCCAAGACCGTTGTCGATGCCCATGGCGGAACAATCACGGTCGAGAGCAGCCCGGCCGGCACAACCTTTCGGATTATGCTGCCAATACCGTCAGAGGGAGAAGAGCCGTGAGTGAAACCGGGAAAATAACGGTCCGGTTCCGAGGCGTTCGCGGTTCGATACCCGCTCCAGCTCCGGAAAACATGCGCTACGGCGGCCACACATCGTGTGTGGAAATTCGTTGCGACGATCAACTGTTGATCCTCGACGCAGGAAGCGGAATCCGAGGCCTTGGCGATGAACTGCTTCAAAACGCGCAGGGAAATCCAGTCGAGGCAACGCTGCTTCTTTCCCACAGCCACTGGGATCACATCCAAGGGCTGCCTTTTTTCGCTCCCGGGTATTCGCCCAGGAATCGGATCACGGTTTTCGGCGCGCGTGGTCGGGGCGAGAAATTGCAGCGCGCGCTGGCAACGCAAATGACGCCGCCGCATTTCCCGGTTGGGTTGGAACAAATGCGCGGTCTCGAAGCGGTCCGCGAACTTTCTTCGGATGCGACAAAGTTCGGAGATCTGCTTGTCCGGACAACGCCTCTGAATCACCCCGGCGGATGCACCGGCTTCCGAATCGAATGCCCGGCCGGACACGTTGCCTATTTGCCCGACCACGAACCTTATGTGTCCGAAGGCGATCAGACAGCTGGGTCCGCCCAGGGCGCACTGATCGAATTTATTCGCGGCGTAGACTTATTGATTCTGGATACGCAATACACCGCCAAGGAGTACGCCAATCGAGTTGGATGGGGTCACGGTTGTCTGCCAGAAAGCGTTCAACTTGCCGTTGAGTCGGGCGCACGACGCCTCCTTCTGTTCCATCATGATCCGACGCATGACGATCGCCTGCTCGACCACATGGTTGAAGTTGCACGGGCGACAGCGGCTGGTTCCCCCCTGATAATCGACGCGGCATCTGAACACGAAACAATTTCGTTTACGCAGTCCAACATTGGCGTGATCCCGACGATTGGCTTTTCTCCATTTCACCCGATGATTTCTCCGCCCGCTGGGTCGGAAGTTTTCGGAAAAATTTCCCGTTAAGCGGGGACTCGATGCGAAGGGACGTGAGCGATACTTGAAAAGCGGTGGCGGGCGACGCTTGTTGAGTCATCAATTGCGACATTATCTTGGCCCGAAATCAAAATAGTTCTTGGTGGCGTAGCCACGTGAGTGTCGAAGACGCTTTTACGTGGCTGCCCCGCATGGACTGGAACCATGAATGATAGTCCGCGTATTGCTTTGCTATCCGTAATTCAATCGTGGTCGCCGAATTTTCCATGCAAGGACTGCGCTTCGTTGAAATCGAACCCCGGATTCCTACTCCGTGGCAAACCCTTCTCAGAAACGTTTGAGCGAATCTTGCGATCACGCGCCCCGCAGCTTTAAGAATTCCAAAAATATTCTAGCGATTCTGCGCCGAGTTCCAAACTGCAGTGCGAGGTTTCGATTTCGAAGTTGAGGGTTTACTAACCCGGCTATCTACAGAAGCTGGAGTTGTCGGAGCTGCAATTGGCGAAGTCGCCGAACCGCTTGGCGACGGCGAAGTTGGAAGCGTCTTTCCGACTCGGGCTTGGGTGAGACTGACGTCGCCATTGCTCAATGTTCCGTTGGCATTCACGTCATCGCGGAAGTTGGATGAAGTGACTGTTTGACCCACCTGAGGTTGGATCAAGCTCACATCACCATTGCTCACGACTCCATTCCCGTTGACATCGCCGATGAGCACGCCCATTTGCGGTCCAACAACGTCGCCGTTACTGTCTGCTGAGTCTTGCACGGTATGCAACGTAATCGTAATGTACTGTTGATCGGTTACACCGGTGAGATTCACGATGTACTCGTTCTGGTTCGTCCCGATGGAACTGCTACTGACACCACCTGTGCCGGTGCTGACGCTGGCGCTGGCAACGCTCGTCAGATTGTTTACGAAGGTGAATACCAGCGTGTAATTACCGGCGCCAAGTGAGGCGTTACTTCGGGGTTCAACTCCGCGGGTACCGGTAAGCGGCAGGTTAACATCGAACGTGCCAGCGCTGCCGTGCGTCATCCTCGATACGATGCTCGTCAACTGTAGAAAATTGATGTACAGTTCCGCGCTCGCGAGAAAGCCGCTGCTGTTGTTATAACCTCCTGCCCCGAGCACCTCGCCGTTGGGTAGCAACGTCGCTGTGTGTTGATAGCGTGCGGTGAAGAGGCTGCCGGTCGCCGTCCAAGTCCCGCTTGCCGGGTCGTAGAGTTCCGCGTTCGCCAGATACCCGCTACTGTTATAACCTCCCGCCACGAGCGCCTTGCCGTTGGGCAGCAACGTCGTTGTGTGATTATAGCGTGCGGTGACGAGGCTGCCGGCGGCCGTCCAGGTCCCGTTCGCCGGATCGTATAGTTCCGCGCTCTGCAGAGCGCCGCTGCTGTAATTACCTCCTGCCGCGAGCACCTTGCCGTTAGGCAACAACGTGGCCGTGTGATTATAGCGTGCGGTGGCGAGGCTACCGGTCACCGTCCAGGTCCCGCTCCCTGGATCGTACAGTTCCGCGCTCGCCAGATAGCTGTTACTGTTATAACCTCCCGCGACGAGCAACTTGCCGTCGGGTAGCAACGTCGCCGTGTGTTCATAGCGTGCAGCGTTGAGGCCGCCCGTGCCGGTCCAGGTCCCGTTCGCCGGATTGTACAGTTCCGCGCTCGCTAGGTAGCCGCCAAACCCGCCAGTAAAACCGCCTGCCACAAGAACCTCGCCGGTGGGCAACAACGTCGCCGTGTGAATATAGCGTGCGACGCCGAGGTTGCCGGTCGCAGTCCAAGTCCCGCTCACTGGATCATAAAGTTCCGCGCTGGTAAGCGCACCGCTGTTATATCCTCCTGCAACCAGCACCTTGCCGCTGGGCAGCAACGTCGCAATGTGATCATAGCGTGCGGTGCCGAGGTTGCCGGTCGCAGTCCAAGTCCCGCTTACCGGGTCGTACAGTTCCGCGCTCGCCAGAGCGCTACCGTTATAACCTCCTGCCACGAGGACCTTGCCGTTGGGTAGCAACGTCGCCGTGTGCAGATAACGCGCGGTGTTGAGGACGCCTGTGACGTTAAATGTAAATGGGGGCACGCCGCTGGGCGGGCAGGCGCCGCACGTTGCTTGGCCACCCTGAAGCCAAGCACATTGCTGGGAGGGAGGGACATTATAGTAGGTCACCCCCTGGTAGCACATCGTAGCACCTCCGCTGGGGTTGCAATAATCTGCCGGCCCGCAGACGCCCCCGAGGGCCTGCACCCGGACCGCAGGCAAAAAGAGGCCGAAAGCGCAAGCCCCAGTGACGACTGCCCTGGCCAGAAAAAAGGGGCGTTTGATCGGTCGTTTCGTTTTAGTGAGGGACTCTGAGATCATGACGTTTTCTTCGTTGGTTCAACTGCTTCAGTTCCGCGCGAAACCAGCGAACCATCCTCACGAGGCGCATCTAAGAAGTGCGACCTCACTTTGGCTGACTCCGGGGCTCCAGTTGGATCTGGAGATCGCGTTAGGCGGCTTTCCAGCGAAGGTCCAGCTTCCGAACCCAATCAGCCCGGCCGAAGATGCGTTGAAACGTCGGGTGACGTAATCGACTTCATTCTTACGCCGTTGCCTAACAAATGTCGAGCTTTTTTGTGCCCCTGCGCGGCTGACAGTCCCAGGAGAGACTAAGCGCCGAAACCGCAACATCAAAGTCTTCCGCCTTAGACCAGTCCCACGGACTGGCAATCCGCGGCCCGCAAACGGACGTACGGCCTCCTTAGCCGCGCAGGCAAGCTCCACGCCATCCGCGACATCACCGAAATGGGCGATTTTGCCGGATTTATTGTGACTCAAATTGTGACTTTTCCGCGGAACTTGCGGATGCACGAGAGTGGCTGCCCCGCATGGACTCGAACCATGAATAACGCCTCCAAAGGGCGCTGTGTTACCATTACACCACAGGGCAACGAACCACCTAGCTTGTCCGTTTTGCGTTAAAGCGCAACGGTTCGAACCAAGAATCGTCCCAAAAGCGTTCGAGTTCGAGCGCGCGAACAACGCTACTTACTCGGGCTGGCACTCTGCAGCGGAAAGGCAAACGTCGCCGAAACAGAAGGGGTCGGCGATGTCGAACCGGCAGGTGATGCGGACGAGCCTGATGTTGCGGATGGACTTGGCAACGGAGTCGGGCTCGGTGGTGGAGGAATAATATTTTCCCAATGATGCAACGGCACCGTCGCGCCGCCGATTTCATCGACCAGTTTCTGGCAGCGCGCCTGGAGCTTGTCCAGATCCGGCGGACCAAACGGCGTATCAGCCGTTCCCGGAAAAATAAGATACGTAACTGTTAAGTCGCTGACCGGCCGGTTGTACGGCGTGGACTGCGGATTGATTTCCTTGGCGATCCGAAACGAGGCTTCGCCCACTTTATCGTTCGGGCCGATATCCCCAACAATGGCCGGATAAATTCCATCACCGAAAATGACGAGCGAGTAATCGCCAGTCTTGGCGCCGTCGCGGTCGTGCGCAAACGCGCCCGGAATAACGATGTAAGGATCGGTCGTGCCGATCAGGAAGCTATATTTCTGGAGCGTCGTCACTTCCGCGCGCAGTTGTGTGATCGCGTTTCGCAAATCGCGTTTGCGATCCGGGCTCGTGCTTTTTGCCGCGAATTCATCTTCGGCGCGTTTTAGCTTGTCCTGGGTGGCGGCCAGGTACGGATTCGGCTGCGCAGTTTTCTTCGACCACCGGTAACTGGTGAACGGTTTGAAATTCGTTTGCGCGCCCGTCCCAACCGTCATTCGATCGCCGTCGGAGCCGTCCGCATCAACATCCATGTCCGCTTGAAGCAGCAACGCTTTGCGATGTGTTTGAGGATGTTGGAGCTGCAAAATCGTCTGGCAGTCGAAAAAGTTATGGCGCGACAGCAGCACGTCCAGCCGGCTGAGATTTTCGCGGAGCATCCTGATCTTCGTGTCGTAAAGCTGCGTGAACAACGGTGAGACCGGCTCGGCCGGAAGCGTTGTCGATAGTGCAGGCAACAATTCCGGCAATTTCGGGTTCACTTTCGCAAGTTCCTCGATCGTTCGGTTCGGCACCGGAACACGCGGCTTCAATTTCAATTCCAAAACGTAACTTTCCGGATCGACCCGCTCGGTCGTTGCATCCGCGCCCGGAGTCGGCTCAACCGTGGCGTGGAGCGTGATGCCGTTGAACAAACGGCCGGTATCCAGTTTACCGCCAATTGGCGGCGGTCGCGTGGGCGATGGCTCCGGCGTCGGCGTGGTCATTTCTTCGCGCGGCGCGAAGTATTGCAATCGCTCCTGCGAAATCCACCGATACAAGATCAGCATCAACAGAACGGCCGCGAGAAGAACGACCACCCTTCTCAACGTGCGTAGTTGAAGTTTTGCCACCGATTATTTCTTCAACCAGGCGAGGATCGCCATCACGATGCCGATCACGCTTAAGATCGACATCAGACCGGCCGGCATCACTTTCCCGGTGCGGATAAATTTCGGAACGAATTGCCCGGCCAGCAAAAGCGAAACCACCAGACCCACGACGAGTCCAGCTGCCCGATTCGCCGGCATAATCCAGCCGGCAACCAGCAACAAGATGCCTGTGATCGCGCCGGCGATGATCGAAGGCAAACTGCCGGCTTTCACATATCCGATCACGCCGCCTATGATGGTGAGCGCGCCGAAGATCAGGAAGTAAATGCTTGTCGCGTCCATGCTTCGCGGGTTTGGGACCCGTAATCCAACGACCGGACGCTGTCCAGCCGCGCGGTTACTTGGTCCATGCCATAACAAACACGTCTGCTACATTCGCCCGTGCACTCGTTTGGTTATCGCGACGGCACTCTTTACTGCGAAGATGTCGATCTTGTCCGGGCCGCGGCGGACTTCGGCACGCCGCTTTATGTTTACAGCGCCGGGACCATTCTCGATCACTTCACTCGGCTCGACGCCGAGCTTGCGCCGCTCGATCACCTGATTTTTTACGCGGTTAAAGCCAACTCGAACCGCGCGGTCCTGAAACTCCTGGCAGGCGCCGGCGCCGGGTTCGACATCGTTTCGGGCGGTGAGCTGTTCCGTGCGATCAACGCCGGCGCCGATCCGCAAAAATGCACGTTCGCCGGTGTCGGAAAATCGCGAGACGAAATCGAGTATGCGCTCCAACAGGGCGTTCACAGTTTCAACGTCGAAAGTGAAGCTGAGCTCGAACTTATCGACAAGATCGCCGCCGGAAAAAATGCCCGGGCGCCGATCGCGTTGCGGGTCAATCCCGATGTCGATCCACACACCCACAAATACATTTCGACCGGATCACACGAGAACAAATTCGGGATCGCGCTGGCCGATGCGCCAGTGGTCTACCAACGCGCCGCCAAAATGCGCAACGTCGACATCGTCGGCCTGCAGATGCACATCGGTTCGCAAATTACCGAAGCGGAACCGTTCGCGGCCGCAATTGAAAAGGTGGCGCCGCTTGCCCGCGACCTGAAATCAAAATACGACATCAAGTTCTTCAGCATCGGTGGCGGTATGGGAATCATTTACCGGCGCGCATTGGAAAGCGGCTCGGGTAAATGGTGGCACGATCACGGCGGCGAATCGTCCGCGTTCAGCGTGCGCGATTATGCGAACGCCATTATTCCGCCCCTGCGCGAACTCGGCCTTCGTGTCCTGGTCGAACCCGGGCGTTTCATTGTTGGCAACGCCGGGATTCTGCTCACCCGTGTCCTCTATATTAAGAGGGCCGGCCCGAAAAGGTTTGCGATCGTCGACGCCGGGATGAACGACCTGATTCGGCCCGCCTTGTACCAGAGCTACCACGAAATCGTCCCGGTCGAAACAGGTAGCGGCGACTCACCGAGTCGCCATTCGAGCAAGCCTGTGCACAAGATCGACATCGTCGGACCGGTTTGTGAATCGGGCGATTTTTTCGCGCTCGATCGCGAAATGCCGGATGTGGGACAAGGCGACCTGCTCGCGATCATGAGCACCGGCGCTTACGGGTTCACCATGGCGTCGAACTACAATTCGCGACCGTTACCCGCTGAAGTTCTTGTCCGTGGCGACAAGGCCGAACTCATCCGAAAACGGCAAACATGGGAAGATATGGTCAAAGACGAATCGTAGGTAGCGGCGGTTCACCGAACCGCCATGGCGATTGAGGTCAATCGCCTGTACCTTGTTATCAAGCCCCCAAAAGTTGCAGATTTTCGTTTCCTGCATAAATACTGCTACCCCTCGATTTGGCATGAAACGTCTGCTCCTGGTTTGCTTAATGTCGGTCCTGCCCCTGTTGGCGAAAGCCGGCGACAACATTCCGAAGGGAGAATGGGTCCTTCTCGTCGGCGGTCCGTCTCTAAAGGAGTGGGAGCAATACAAAGCCCAGCCGCACGATCATTGGTGGGCCAACTTCGTCCGGGCCGCACGCCTGCGGACCGGGCAACTCCGGGACGGCCTCGGGCCGGACGCACCAATCACCTGGCTGGTTTACAAGCAGGGCTACCTTGATCGCATGCCGCAGGAAAAACAGGACCTTATCGGCCTGATCGATAGCGTACGCGACAAATTCAATCTCAAGCTCGTCTGGTTTAAGAACGGCGACGACGTGATCAATTACCTGAACAACGGTCAGGACCGAAGAAAACTGAAGGTGGCGGGCTTCGAATATTTCGGGCACTCAAACCGCGCCTGTTTCATGTTCGATTACAGCAGCAACGTCGACAGCGCGTCGAAATCGTTCCTGCACGAATCGGAGTTGCGCCAAATCCACAGCAATATTTTCGCGAAGAACGCTTACGTTCAGAGCTGGGGCTGTCACACCGGCGAAGAGATGAGCGCGTGGTTTTATCACGCCACCGGCATCAAGATGATCGGCGCCCTCGGCAAAACGCAGTTCATGATGGAAGAATTGCCGATTCTCACTTCGCAGGGCGGCAAGTGGGTGACGATGCCCGAGAAGCAACAGGGCAACTAGTCTTTCTCTGTGGCCACCGCGCCGGTGGCGGCGATAGGCAAATAAGCGCCTTGAATTTTTCGGCCAGATCGTGGATGAAAATGCCAGCACATCATCGATGAAAACAGACGACCAGAGAGGAATCAGCGTGATCCTGCTTTACAGCGCGCTGCTCTTCTTGCTCATCGGATGGGCGGGACGAATGAAGACTGATTTCCATTATCGGATGGAAATTTCCAGCACCGCTTTCATTGTTGCCGCCGTTCTGGCCGGACTGGCAGTTTTGCTTTTCCTGCTTTCGCTGGGCAAACGGCGCGGCTAGCGACGTGATGCTGCGTTCGGCGCTGGCGTCAAAGATTTCGCCGGCACGCGTTCAACCAAAGTAAACGCGCTCGCCTTCCACGCGGGCGCCGCGTTGGAGAAGAAAATCACGCACCTCATCCGGGAAATAACGCTTGTCCTTGCCGGAGTTGATCTCGAGTAGGATCTGGCCGCCCGGTTTGAGGTGTCGATCCAGGTCGTTTAAAAAAAATTCCCATTCATCCGCGGTCCAGCCGCGCGTTTCATCCGCATTGCGATTGAACGCAGCCGAGAACGCCGTGATCAAATCGAATTGCCGGCCGAAATCGGGCAACGGCTCGAACGCGCGAATTCGCCAGGTCAGCCGGTCGACGCCAAACAGCTCGATCAACTCGTTCGAAAGTGGATAATCGCCGACATCGAGGCCAATGCATGAATGCCCGGACTGTTTCGCCAGGAACAGGAAAAAACCTGCGCCGCACCCGAGATCGAGGATTTGCCTCGGCTCGGAATGGTCCAGGTTCAATTCCTGAACCCGTGGAAGATTAATCGCGAGCCAATGCTCAACGTCGGCGTACTTTGCGTAACGAGCGCTTGAGCCGCCATGGCGCTGTTGGATCTCCCGTAACCGATCGGTGTCAATTCTTTGGAAAAAAGTAGCCATTCGATTTTGCGGGTCGCACAGCCAAATTTAGATCGTCGCGACGTCGATGTCGCGCCAGTTCGAACCTTGTCATCGCTCGGTCAAAGCGCGGACCGTGTCTCTCGCAGCATGCAGGTCTTGGCGGGCTTTCTGCAAATCGTCCAATTTTTTCTGCTGATCTGGCGTCAGCAGCGGACGAATCCCGGTCAGTGCATTATCGACGACTTCATGTCTTTTCCGTCGTGACTCGGCTTCGATGGAGACGATCCGCGGCCGAGCATCAGAAATAAAGGGCTCGGCCTTCGCGCGTTGGCCCGGGGTGAGATTCAAGGCCACAGTGGCTTTCTCCAGAGTGAATTCATGATCGCGCCAATGTCGCCCTGCCGCGATCCCGTTCGCTTGGCCAACGTTGAAGCCGGCGATCACAGATACAGCGAAGCCCGCCACAAGCAGCAGGCCGATCGAAAACAAAACCGGACTTTGCTTCATAAAGTGTTTCTCCTTATTACGTTTGACCTGCAGTTGTCTCAAAAATCTATGTCGGATGCCGCCTGAGGACCAGGTACAAATTGTTGACCAATAAAACGGCGGCAACCATTCCTGGCCGCCGCCGTCATTCCCTCCATGACCCCAAGGAAGTTATTGAGCCATCGCCGCGTGCATCTCCTGCATCGCGTTCCGCATGTCCTGACGGGCCTTTTGGAGCGCGTCGAACTTCGTTTGCTGTTCCGGCGTCAGCATCGGGCGAACTTGCGACATGGTCTTGTCGATGATCGCCTGAGTCTGCTGCATCGCATTCTTATGAATTGCGATGATCTGTGGTTTCGCCTGATCGAACAGTGGTTGGACCTTGGCCTGTTGGTCGGCCGTTAGGTTCAACGATTTAGTCAGATGCTGCATGGCAAATTGGTGTCCGCGAAATCCGTGCCCGGCAAACCCGGTCCCATCCTGCGCGTTAACCAAAGCAAAGCCACCCAGCGCAATCGCGCCCGCTGTCGCGAGTGTCAGTAGGTTTCGTTTCATGTTTGTTCTGATTTGCATATTTGTGCCCGCCTTTTTTCGGGCTGTTTGATAACTGATGACGGCGCGGTGTGATGAGTGGTTACAAGTTTTCGCGAAATCGTTTCGTCGAAGCGCGCCGCAAACTCCAGACTTCAAGCAAAATCCAAGTTTCATGTTTCGACCGCAGCCGGTCACATACTGTTGAAGCTTGAATATTCGCGTTTCCCCGGGATTTGGAACTTGGGTTTTGGTGCTTTTATTCGTAACCAGAAAGCTTCCACGCCCGTCTTTAGTCGTAGTGTGGATGCGATTTGGACATGGATGATCCTGAACCTGATGCGCTGGTACAAGCCGCGCTTCGGCATGACGATGAAGCGGCTCGCCAACTGGTGCGCCGACTCTATCCGCTTGTCGCGAAAATGGTGCGGTCCCATCGGCCGCGACGAACTTCTGAAGAGGATCTTTGCCAAATGATTTTCATCAAAATCTTTCAGAAACTGTCCCAGTTTTCCGGCAAGGTACCGCTGGAACATTGGGTTTCGCGCATTGCCGTGAACACGTGCCTCACTCAGATCGAAGCGGAGCGAATACGGCCGGAGCTGCGCCACGCGGACTTGAGCGAGGAAGAAGAAGCGGTCGTGAAAAACCTGGCGACTTCCTCTAGTGATCTCGCGCCGGACAATCAACTCGCCTCTCGCCAGCTGGTCGAACACCTGTTTGAGTTTTTGAAACCGGTGGAGCGATTGATCATCGATTTGCTTTACTTGCAGGGCCGTTCCATCCAAGAAATTCATCAGATTACTGGAATGGGCGTCGCCGCAATCAAGGTGCGCGCGTTTCGGGCACGGCAGAAGATGAAGGCGCAACTTACCAAACTCGGGGTCGGAATGAATTTATGAAAAATATCGACGTTGCTCTCAATCGATTGTTGCGCAGCGCGGCCCAGGCCGGCGGCGATGCACCGGGCGAAATGCCGTTCGGTTTCGACACCCGCGTGATTGCGCTCGCGCGCCGGAACGGAAATGGAGCTGCCTTCTTCGGCGCGTTACTGCGTCGCGTAGCGCTGGTTGCTGCCGCGGTGATTGTTTTCGCAAGCGCCGGCGCTTATCTGGAATTTAATCGCAGCTCTGACGCAATGTTGGCCTCCGGAAACGAATTTGCTATTGCTGATTCCGCCATTCAGGACGAAGTCGCGCAATGAATAGCGCGCTGAAGTGGAAACTGATCGCCGGTTTCCTCCTGATCTTTATCGCCGGCGGCGCGACCGGAGTGTTCATGACCACGGCCATTGGTCATCACTTCATGTTTGCTCAGCATCCGCCCGGTGTCTTCGCTCAGGCCATGAAAAACCGATTGCGATGGCAGCTTCGGCTGACCGACGAGCAGATGGCCAAGATCGGGCCGATCATCGACAAGACCGGCGAGAAAATTGAAGAAATCCGCGGCGATACCGGCCGCCGTGTCAGGGACACAATCAACGAGGCCCATCGCGAGATCACGCAATACCTCACGCCCGAACAACAGCAGCGCTTGAAACAGATGGAAGAACGGCGGCGGCAATGGATGCAGCATCATGGGCCATGGCACCGGAACGCCGCGCCAAGCGTTAGCCCGTCGGCGGCGCCGCAGTAGCGTTCTCACGCACGAGTTTTGCATCCGCCGTTGGTCGGATCTGAGTTATTTCGCAGCTCGGGCCAGCAAATCGCGCACTTCGTCGTCGGTCGTTTGCGAAAAATCGTCGTAGTACTGGCCCACTGCCTGAAAAAACTCGGGCGCGCTCGCGCAGACAACTTCGTCCGCCAGGTCTTCGAACTCGCGGCACGTGTCCGGCGGACCAACCGGCACCGCCACCACGATCCTGGCCACGCCGCGCTGGCGCAATGCCGCCACCGCGGCCCGCATGGTCGCGCCCGTCGCCAGACCGTCATCGATCAGGATCACCGTGCGCCCGCGAATTTCCGGCGCAGGCCGGCCGTCACGATACTCATGTTCGCGTCTTTCGAGTTCGGCGGTTTCGCGCTCCGTAACCGCGTCGATAATCTCGTCCGCGTTCGGCAACGCGCTTGCGACGTCTTCGTTCAGCACCCGAACCCCGCCGGAAGCAATCGCACCCACTGCAAGTTCCTCAAATCCCGGCACCCCGAGTTTGCGCACGATGAAAACATCGAGCGAAACGCGTAGCGCCTGCGCGACTTCGTAGGCGACCGGAACACCTCCTCGCGGCAACCCGAGCACAATGACGTCATCGCGCCCAGCGTACTTGCTGAGCTTTGTACCCAAAACACGACCGGCTTCGGAGCGATTTGGAAAAGCTCCTTCCATGCGATCACGATCTCCCGCGAATTAACTGAGTGAGTGGACCCACGCCGAAAGCGGCGACGATTTGCGCAATCGAATTGATCGTCTCCAGGCTCACCCGGGAGCTTTACCAAATCGCTATCAACGTGACGATGCCCATCTTCTGGTGGAACGCGATCTCCGAGCGCGTTTACAAATCGAGCTCGGAGAGCTCGATCCACCTGGATCGCATCTGACGACACCGTTCTTGTGAGGGAATCTTCCTCTTAATCTTAGTTCTTCTTCTGTAGCGGCGGTCTGTGACCGCCGAACTGTCACTCGTCACATGTCACTGGTCACTTCTTCAGCGCGGCAACGGCTGTTCCGCGTTCGCCATGGCGTAAGCCCAGACGGCAACGATCGCCGAAGTCTCCGCCAAATGTTTCGGATCGATCTTGTCCAGGGTGTCGGCCGCGGTGTGATGATAATTGAAATAGAACCGGCCGTCCTGAATCGGCGCGAAAGAGGGCACCCCTGCCTTTTCCATCGGTTCAATATCGGCGCCCGCATGTTCGCTCAGCTCCAGGGCACCCGCCCCCGACTCCTGCAATACGGCCGCGACGGGTTTTAACAACGCCTTTACTTCCGGCTTCGCTTTAACGTGAAGCCCGACCGGATGATCGGCGCCGTTGTCCGTTTCCATGCACGCGAAGTGGTTCGCCCAATCTTTCTCATGGTCCTTCGCGTACTGTTTGGAACCGCGCGTTCCGTTCTCTTCGTTCATCCACGCAATCACGCGGATCGTGCGCTTCGGTTTCAAATTCAACTTGTGAATCAGGTTTGCCGCTTCCGTTGAAACAGCCACGCCTGCGCCGTCGTCGATCGCGCCCGTTCCCAAATCCCACGAATCGAGATGGCCCGAAACAATCACGACCTGTTCGGGATGCTCGCTGCCTTTGATGTCGCCAATCACGTTAGCGCTTTCGACGTCGGGCAACGTTTGCGGAGTCAATATCAGTTTCATTTTCACCGGACCTTGCTTCACCAGGTCGGCAATCAGATCCGCATCTTCGCTCGCGACTGCGCCGGTCGGAATTTTCGGCGCGTCGTTTGCGTATTTTGTCGATCCGGTGTGCACGATCCGATAATCCGCGCCACCAACGGAACGAATCAGGCACGCGACCGCTCCTTGCCGCGCCGCCGCGCTCGGGCCGTCGCTTCGATAGGCGACCGCTTCTCCGTACGCTTCGCCGCTGCGACCTACCACGGCCATTTGTTTGTCGAACGGATAAGTGAAGACCACGATTTTACCGGCAATTTTGTCACGCGGCATTGCTTTCAGTTCGTCGAAATCTTTTGCCGTAATAACATCCGCCGTGATTCCTTCTTTCGGAGTCGCTACGCTTCCGCCGAGCGCGCAAAGAACAATCTTTTGGGTGGTTCCTTCCGCCATTCCGGGAAATTGAACGAGCGCGGCGGTTTCATCGCCGCGGACCCAATGCGGCACCATCACTTTTTCCAACTGTACTTCGCAGCCGATCGCCTTCAGCTCGTTCGAAACATATTCAACCGCCTTTGCCGCTTGAGCTGAGCCGCTCAACCGTGGACCGATATTGTCGGCGAGATGCGCCACTTCGCGGTAGGCATAATCGCTGCCCAAGGCGGCTTGTTGCAGCCGCTTCAGGTCACTCAGCGTTTGCGTGGAAAAAACAACCGGCGTTGCCGTCGGCGATGGCGTTGCTGACTCCTCGTCGGCCTCCGCACTTGCCGGAGCCTTTGCTACCGGTTCACCGGACTGCAGGATAACTGCGGTTGTCAGCAAGAGTCCGACAACGAAGACCGAGCAGAATTTTTCCATCTAACGAAAATGGCTAGTTCCGCATCAATGACAAGCTCGCGATCGCACGCTGGATCATTTGCCGTCCGAACCGTGGGAGAAGTAGCGATAAACGATCTTTTGATTCTTAGTCGCGCCCCGCTGATTCAATTCGGCCATCGCGTTCCCGTCCGCTTCCTGTTGCGATTTCCCGCGACCTACCACGTTCTGATCTTTTCTTGATTTGTCGGTACCTCGCCCCACCGCCACATAACCGGTCGAGTCTGAAGATGAAAGAATTTCAGTCCGCGCAGCCTTGACCAGATCGCGTTTTCGAAGATCCCGCAACGCTTCCTCACGCGCCTCCGCTTCGGGCTTGTAACGGCCTCCCCCTCTGGGTGTCCCAGAAGAATAATAGGTGACCGACGTCCAGATCCCGTCCGCGTTGTAACCAATCGCCACCGCATCACCGGCAAATGCTCCAGAAGCCCAGAAACTAATTAGGAAAGCAGGAATCGAGGAAAGGGATTTCCGAGATAGAAGGGTCCGAGCCGGACTGGCCTTCGCTGCCGAGGGGCAGCAGCGACGTAGCGAGGGCAGCGACTGAGTTTCAATCCAGGAAACGGATTTGCTGAAAAACCAAAAACAGTCTTTTCCTGGTTTCATGCGTTCCTGATTCATTATCTGTGAAATCCGCGTAATCCGCGTTACTTGATTCTTCCTTCGTCGAAATCGATCAGGTCCGGAATGCACTGAACATCGTCTCGTCCCGCAATTCCCATCTCGTTCTTTCGTTGCTCCAATCGCGGTGTAACGCGATCGCGCCAGCCAAGTTTCGAAATGAATCCGTTCCAGACAAGCACGTCGCCTTCATTGAGTCGGCGGCCTTTTTCAAAACACCATTCCAAAATCTCTTCATCAGTGCCGCCCTGCTTCACTCGTTCGACCAGATCCCGATGGTGAATCCGAAGAAAATTGCAGCACGCGCTGTCTGCGGTCTGCGGCGATCCAAAATTCTCCCGGTAATCGTCGTGCAGCTCATCGTCAAGATGCAGGCGGATCTTGTCCAGCATCCGCGGAAAATACATCACACCCTTCGTCATCTCCCTCGGACTCTTTGGGTACTTTCTGTTCATTCAGGGAATATTCGCGCTGGTCCCGCGATTGTCACCCAGCCCTTTCGTCATCCTCAAAATTCGAAATCTGAATATCGAAATTCGAAACAAGCACGAATGATCAATGCATTAAATCAAACCTGAAAAAGCTGCGTTCGAACCTTCGAATTTTTGAAATTGTTTCGGGTTTCGGAATTCGGGCTTCGGATTTCCGGCTGGTCACTGATCACTAGCCACTGATGCCAGGTAGCGGCGGTTCACCGAACCGCCACTAGTGCCAGTCCGGCTCGGACCGATTGAGGTCAATCGCCCCTACCTACACCAGTCCCTGGTCCAGCATCGCCTCGGCGACTTTGGTAAATCCGGCGATGTTCGCGCCGTTCACGTAATTACCGGGCGTGCCGTATTTCTCGGCCGTGCGATAGCAAACCGCGTGAATGGTTTTCATGATGTTGAACAATCGCGCATCCACTTCCTCGCGCGTCCACTTGATGCGCATGCTGTTCTGCGCCATCTCCAATCCGGATGTCGCCACGCCGCCGGCGTTGGCCGCTTTGCCCGGACCAAAAAGAATCTTCGCGTCCAGGAACTGGTTCACCGCGTCGATCGTGCTCGGCATGTTCGCGCCCTCGCTCACGACGTAGCAACCGTTCTTCAAAAGGTTTGCTGCGTCCTTGCCGTTGATCTCGTTCTGGGTCGCGCTCGGAAACGCGCACTGCGCCTGGTGGTTCCAGAGCGGGTTATAATCAAGTTTCGGGTCGGTTTTGGTGAACACCGCGCCTTTGAATTTGTCCGCGTATTCTGAAATCCGGCCGCGCCGATTATTTTTCAACTCCATCACAAACGCGAGCTTGTCGCGCGTGATTCCGTCTTCGTCGTAAATGTAACCGGTTGAATCCGACAACGTCACCGGCTTGGCGCCGAGGGTGATCAATTTCTCGACCGTGTACTGCGCGACGTTGCCGCTGCCCGACACCAGCGCGATCTTGTCCTTGAGGTCCTCTTTGCGCGTCTTCAGCATTTCTTCCGCGAAATAAACAGCGCCGTAACCGGTTGCTTCCGGCCGAATGACCGAACCGCCCCAGGTCAGACCTTTGCCGGTCATCACCCCGGTGAACTCGTTTTTGAGTTTCTTGTACATCCCGAACAAGAACCCGATCTCTCGCGCGCCGACGCCGATGTCGCCTGCGGGCACGTCCGTGTCGGGCCCGATGTGCCGCCACAGTTCGCACATGAACGCCTGGCAAAACCGCATCACTTCGGAATCGGTCCTGCCGTGGGGATCGAAATCGCAACCGCCTTTGCCGCCGCCCATTGGCAACGTGGTCAGCGCATTTTTAAATACCTGCTCGAACGCGAGGAATTTCAGGATTCCCAAATTCACGCTCGGATGGAATCGCAGTCCGCCTTTGTATGGCCCGATCGCGCTGTTCATCTGAATCCGGAACCCGCGCTGGACGTGGAGCTCGCCTTTGTCGTCCTGCCACGCCACCCGAAACATGATCACGCGCTCGGGCTCGATGATCCGCTCGAGAATTTTCGCTTTGCGAAAACGCGGCTCGCGGTCGAGCACCAGGGTCAGCGATTCGGCGACTTCCTGGACTGCCTGATGAAACTCCGATTCACCCGGGTTCTTCGCTTTGACCCCGGCCATCAAATCCGACACGTATTTTTCCACAGGTGGCGGAAACACTTGCAGAAAACTCGGCGTTCAGCAAACGCGACCAACACTAGTCGGTAGTTGATCGAACGGCTGCGCCTTTAGTTGATAGTTCCGAGCCGGATTGGCACTGCTATCAACCAAAGCGATCCCGCCATGGCGGGAGAGCGTTCTATCAGCTATCAACTCTCCGCCTCTGATCACAGGTCACTTGTCACTTCCGCAACCAATTCCCATGAGCAAGCCTTTCTCCAGCACGGATGGACTGATCGTGAGAAAGAGAACGACTCCGTTCACCGGCGAAATAATCTTTTCGAGCACGTCGCCAAACAAATCACCGACCGTGCCGATCTGTTGTCCTTTCTTTACAGAATCGCCCGCCGCGACTTTCGGATACCACATCCCCGCGTGCTTTGCGTAAAGCCACTCAAACTTCGTTAGTACTTTTGATTCTTCCGTGGTGGCAGGCGTCTCGCCTGCATCTCTGTTTGTTGTAGCCACGGCGCTGCGCGCCGTCTTCTTCGTTTTGGATTTTGAATTTGCCTGGGATTTGGAACCTGGGATTTGGGATTTCGCGACCGCCTCTTCTGTGGTGGTAAGTGCCAGTCCGGCTCGGACCGTGTCGGCTGCGATCATCTTCAAATGCCCCATCACGTTGATCACACCACGCATCAACATCTCCACCGCCTCTTCCTGCATTTGCCCCACGCCACCCGCTTCCGCCAAAATCGATGGAATTCCTTTCTCCGCTGCAGCGGCGTAACTTGATGAGCCCTTCGATGGCTGCACCGGTTTGCTGATCGTCAGCACGTAGGGCAAGCCGAAGGCGAGCGCTATTTGTTTCGATCGCACCGCTACTTCATGAGCTTTCGCATCCGCCAGTCCGGCCTCGGACCGACAAATAATGAACGGCACCAACGCTTCCGGAATATCGCCGCCATGAAGATCGATGTACGCGTCCGCGTGCACGACGAACTCATTGATCAGCGCGTGCGTCATTTGGTCGGAATAACTTCCGCTCGGATCGCCGGGAAACACGCGGTTCGGATTCACGTTGTCTATCGGGCAAACGAACGGTGTCCGCGTCCAAAACGCCGGCAAATTCATCACCGGCATCAAAATCACCGTGCCGGAAATTTTTTTGGGATCGAGCCCTTTCGATAATCGAATCACCGCTTCGATCGCGGGATACTCGCCGCCATGCACGCCGGCGTTGACGAACAATACCGGCCCCGGTTTCGCGCCGGTAACCGTGATCACCGGCCGCGGCT